>OLXY01000049.1_pt1 | contig 101545 bp, 144 predicted proteins | sample 1644221 | NCBI WGS metagenome assembly OLXY01 (sample SAMEA103958121, study PRJEB25191) | human gut metagenome | reverse complement strand
GTATTTCCTATTTTTATTTTTCAATTTGCTGTGACATATCTATTTTAAATCTACAATTTTGTAATAAAATGTATTTTTTTGTAGCGCTTCTTCATTCATTTTTTCTAATTATTATATTATTTATTCTTTTTTATTTCTGCATATCTTTTAATTTTCATTGTAGTAGTTTTTTCAAATTCATCATGTTTAATTTCAAGATTTTTTATTGCTTTATATGAAGTTAGCTTTTTATTTACCTCTTTTATTTTAGGCCAAATAATTTCTCTAATTTGTTCATCAGTTAAGTCTTTTCCTATTTTTTCAAAGTTAGGTATAACCTTTACAGAAACAATAAGTTCTTTATTACTTTTATCTTTTTCGTCTTCTTTACCATATACCATACATTCTTTTATTTCTGGTACATGAGATAATAGTAATTCTATTTCTTCTGGATAAATATTTTTTCCATTTTGAGTAACAATTACATTTTTGCTTCTTCCTGTTATGTATAAGAATCCATCTTTATCTAAATAACCTATATCTCCAGAATGAAACCATCTTTCTCCATTTATTTCTTCAATAACACTTTTGGTTGCTTCTTCATCTTCATAATATCCAAGCATTAATGTAGGTGTTTTTATAAGTACTTCACCTTCTCCATTTTCGTTTGGATCTTCAATTTTTATTTTTCCTTTTGGTATTGCTTTACCTGCTGAGCCAACTTTAGTTTGATATTCTGGTGTCAAAGCTGCAATTGGAGCTGTTTCTGTTAGTCCATATCCTTGTAGGAATATTATTCCTATATCCTCTACCCATTTTCCTACTTTTGCATCTATTGGAGCTGCTGCAGACACTATAAATCTTAAGTTTCCTCCTAAATTTTCATAAATGTCTGAAAATACTTTGCGTTTTATATCTACTCCTACCACCTTTAATGCATTTGTCACATGTATCATTGAATTTACCAATCCATCTTTATTTGCTTTTTTTATACTTGCATTTATTTTTTTGTATAAGTTTTCAATCAATAAAGGAACTGATATTAAAACTGTTGGCTTTGTTTCCAACATATTAGGAACTATATGTTTTAATCCCTGACAAACTGCTATTGAACATCCCCATGCCATTGGAAGTAAAAATCCAATAGTTGATTCATAAGTATGATGTAAAGGCAATACTGAAAAGAATCTGTCTTCTGGATAAACCTTTGCATAAGCTGTAGCTGCATTTATATTTTCTGCCAAGTTACGGCTTGTTAGCATAACTCCTTTAGCACTTGATGTAGTTCCAGATGTAAATAGTAATACCTTAAATTCATCCGGATTTATTTTAATATTTTCAAAGCTTTTGTCTCCTGAATTAATAAATTTCATTCCTTCATTTATAAGATATTGCATTCCTACATTTCTATCTTTTATATCTTCATCTGAATACATTTTTATAAAATATTTTACGTTAGGGAATTTTTCTATTATTTTTTTAACAGAGTCAGCTTTCTTTTCTGAATATATGATAATATTAGCTTTAGATCTTCCTACTACATTTTCTAATTCGTTTTCTGGTAGTTCTTTATCTGTTGGGATTGCAATTGCATCAATGCAAAGTGAAGTAACATAAGATACATACCAATCGTAAGTTGTTTCACTCAATATCATAATTCTTGGTTTTTCATTTAATTCCAATACTTTATTTATTGCTGTACCAAAACTTTTAACATCTTCTCCAAATTTTTTATATGTAATTTCTTCGTATTTGCCTTTTGGATCAAATTTTTCAAGTATAAATTCTTTATCTGAATACTTTTTTATTGCATATTCAAATATTTCCTTTATATCAGAATAATTTGTTGCCACATATTCTTTCTTATCTTTTTTTCTTTCTTCCTTTTGTTTTTCTATTTCTTCATTACTCATATTCATTTCTTCAATTTCTGATATATCTCTCATTTTAAATTTTGGAAATTTGAAGTCTGGAACTTTAAAATCTCTTAATCCTCTCATTTTATTTCACTCCCATAATATATATTAAAGTCTCATAAAATAGCTTTTACAATAAAACTATTATACATTTTTATTTTAAATTTTGCAAGTTTTTAGTTACAAGCAAAATAAAAACATAGTGTTTGCCACTATGTTTTTTTATTATTTTCTTCTTTTTCCGTCTAAAGCATCTAAATTATCTAAAGCTTTACCTGTTCCTAAAGCTACACATGATACAGCATCTTGTGCAATCATTACATTAATTCCTGTTTTTTCTTGTAACAACTTATCTAGTCCATCAATTAAGCATCCTCCACCTGTCATGTATATTCCTCTATCGCTAATATCAGCAGACAATTCTGGAGGTGTTTTTTCTAGCACACTATGTACGGCATCAACCACCATCATTGCAGGTTCTATTAAAGCTTCTAACATTTCGCTTGAACGAACTGTTATTGTTTTTGGAAGTCCTGTAGCTAAATCTCTTCCTCTTATGTCCATTTCCATATCTTGAATTTTTGGATATACACATCCTATATTAATCTTTAAATCTTCTGCTGTTCTTTCACCTATAACTATATTGTACTTTTTCTTTATATATTTAACTATTGCTTCATCAAACTTATCTCCTGCAACCTTAATAGAACTGCTTACTACTGATCCTCCTAAAGATATAACAGCAATATCAGTTGTTCCTCCACCAATATCAACAACCATATTTCCACATGGTTTAGATATATCAAGTCCTGCTCCAATTGCAGCTGCAATTGGCTCTTCTATTAGATAAACTTTTCTAGCTCCTGCTTGTGATGCAGCATCTATAACAGCTTTTTTCTCTACTTCAGTTACTTTTGATGGTATGCAAATCATAATTCTTGGTGCAAATATAAATTTTCCACATACTCTATTTATAAAATATTTAAGCATTTTTTCTGTTACAGTGTAATTAGAGATTACACCATCTCTTAATGGTCTTGTAGCAACTATATTTCCTGGTGTTCTTCCAAGCATTCGTCTTGCTTCTTTTCCTACTGCTAATACTTCTCCTGTGTTGTTATCAACTGCAACTACAGATGGTTCTCTTAATACTATCCCTTTACCTTTAGCATAGGCAATAACTGTTGCTGTACCTAAATCTATTCCTATATCTTGTCCATACTTAAACATTTAAATCTTTCCTTTCGACAAAGCACATTTCGTTTTTATTACAATTCTGTTACAATTATATTACAAAGCATTTAAAATAGCAATGTATTTTTTAATATTTTTTAAATAAAAAAATAGAGTATAATCTTATACTCTATTTTACCTTGATTTTATTATTTTATACAAATAACCTTCCTAAAAATACCAATTGTAATATTCCGGCTGGACCAAATGGTGGAGTTATTTCTAATTCTTCAGGTGTAGCTTTTAATACATCATCGTTACCTGCAACTGTAATTTTTACTGAACTTACATTATCATATTTAAATCCAAGTTCAAATTGTTTTTCTTCTCCAACCTCTAAACTATCTATTTTCAAATATTTTGTTCCTATATTAACATCTCTTGGCGTATAAAAGTCAAATCTTAAGTATTTATCTGTAACTCTTTCTTCTGTAGTATTTTTAATAGTTCCTTTTACATTACCGTTTACGTTTGTTGCTTCTGCTACATTAACCGTTACTTGAGGTGTTTCTATATTCACTTCATATTTTTCCATAGGTTTATATAATGATTTAGTATATAAATATATCATTATATCTGAAAATACAAACACTATTAAAAACAGTAATACATAGCATAAAAGTACTTTTACTCTAGGTCTACTATTATATATCCATATTGACAAATAATCGCTCATATTATACCCCTTTCATTTATAGTTTTCTAAATACTCCTGCAACTTTTCCCAAAATTTCACATGTTGGTACAATTATTGGATCCATAGTGCTATTTTGTGGTTGCAATCTTATATGATCTTTTTCTTTATAAAATGTTTTTACTGTTGCTTCATCTCCTATTAATGCTACAACTATTTCTCCATTTAAAGCTGTATTTTGTTTTTTAACTAAAATATAGTCCCCATTTAAAATACCTGCTTCTATCATGCTTTCTCCTCTAACTGTAAGCATGAAACTTTCACTGTTTCCAACAAAATCAATTGGAATAGGAAATGTATCTGTAATATTTTCTACTGCTAGTATTGGTTCTCCGGCTGTTATTTTGCCAATAACAGGAACATCAACCATTTCTCTTCCAGTATAATAATTTTTATCTTCATGTTTTTTTACTGGTTCTCCATCTCCGCCTTTTAATAAGCGCAAAGTTCTACCTTTTTGGTCTTCTTTTTTTATGTATCCTTTTTCAGATAATTTTGCTAAATACCCATGTACTGTTGCTGTTGATTTTAATCCAACTGCTTTTCCTATTTCTCTTACAGATGGTGCATATCCTTTTTCTTCAACTTGTTTTTCAATAAATCTTAATATTGCTTTTTCTCTTTTATTAATTGACATTGGGTCCTTTTTTTTAGCCAAAATAACATCACTCCTTATTTTATCTCTTGCACTGGTTAATATATCCAGTTTTTCGTATTCTTTTATATAATAGCATACAAACAAAAAAATGTCAAACAAATATTTGACATTTTTTTATGCGGTTCCAATTTTTTTAGTTGTTGCCTGTCTTTTAACTTTAACAGTCTTAGGCTCAATAATCTCTCTATTATTATTTATAATAATTTTAGGAGGTTCTCCATTTCTAACCGTTTCTTCAGTTATTATACATTTTTCTATTTTAGGGTTGGAAGGAATTTCAAACATAATGTCTCTCATAATTTCTTCTATAATAGAACGTAAACCTCTTGCTCCTGTTTTTCTTTCAATCGCTTTATCAACTATTAAATTCAATGCTTCTTGTTCAAACTCTAAATCAACGTTGTCTAGCTTAAACAATTTTTGGTATTGCTTTACTAACGCATTTTTAGGTTTTGTAACAATATCAATTAAGGCATCTCTGTCTAATTCTTGCAATGTTGCTATAATTGGTAATCTTCCAACAAACTCTGGTATTAAACCAAACTTCAACAAATCTTGTGGTAATAGTTGTTCAAATACCTTATATTTATCTATATCTTTATTACTTTCAATTTTAGCTCCAAAGCCTATTGATTTTTGACCAATTCTATCTTTTACTATTTTTTCAAGTCCTTCAAAAGCTCCTCCACAAATGAATAATATGTTTGATGTATTTATTTGTATAAATTCTTGATGAGGGTGTTTTCTGCCACCTTGTGGTGGTACTGATGCAACAGTTCCTTCTACTATTTTTAGCAAAGCTTGTTGCACCCCCTCTCCACTAACATCTCTAGTGATTGAAGGATTTTCAGATTTTCTAGAAATTTTATCTATTTCATCAATATATATAATTCCTTTTTCTGCTTTTTCTATGTCATAGTCAGCTGCTTGAATAAGTTTTAGTAAAATATTTTCGACATCTTCACCAACATAACCTGCTTCTGTTAATGTTGTTGCGTCTGCAATTGCAAATGGAACTTGTAATATTTTGGCTAGTGTTTGTGCTAATAAAGTCTTTCCACAACCTGTAGGTCCTAATAATAAAACATTACTTTTTTGCAATTCTACATCATCAGATTCTTCTTGGTGATTTATTCTTTTGTAATGGTTATATACTGCAACAGATAGTGTTTTTTTAGCTTCATTTTGACCAATTACATACGAGTCTAAAACTTCTTTTATTTCAGCTGGTTTTGGTAGTTTATCTTCGACTTTAGTTGTGTATGTCATTTCTGCATCTTCATATATTTCTTCTTCTAAAATATTGTTACATACTTTTATGCATTCATCACAAATATATACTCCAGGTCCTGCAATAATTCTACCTACTGCTTCTTGTGATTTACCACAAAAAGAACATTTTACGCCTTTAGTTTTATTTGTCATTCTCAGCTAATTTCCTTTCCATTTTTTGTTTTTAATTAAATTCTTTTTTCCATAATGCCATCAATCAATCCATATTTAAGTGCTTCTTCTGCTGTCATGTAATTATCTCTTTCTGTGTCTTTATTAATTATATCTAATGGTTGACCTGTTCTTTCGCTTAAGAACTTATTTAATTTTTCTCTTGTTTTTACCATGTGGTCTGCGTGTATTTTAATTTCTGTTGTTTGTCCTGATAATCCGCCACCACCAATTAATGGTTGATGAATTAGAATTTCTGCATTTGGTGTTGCAAATCTTTTTCCTTTTTCACCTGCTGCTAAAAGAACTGCTCCCATACTTGCAGCCATACCTATACATATAGTTGAAACTGGACATTTAATATAATTCATTGTATCAACAATTCCCATTCCGTCAGTAATAGATCCTCCTGGGCTATTTATGTATAAGTGAATTTCTTTGTCTGGATCTTCTGATTCAAGAAATAATAATTGTGCAATTACTAAACTTGCTGAAGTTTGATTAACGTCTTCACCTAAAAATATAATTCTATCTTTCAAAAGTCTTGAGAAAATATCATAAGATCTTTCTCCTTTTGCTGTTTGTTCAATAACATAAGGAACTAAACTATTTTGTTCTTTCATATTTATTAATTACCAACCTTTCTCTTTTGATCAATTAAATTAAAACTTATTTTATTTTAGCATTGTTAACGATGAATTCTATTGCTTTTTCTACTTTCATATTATTTTCAATATATTCTTTTATGTATTCATTTTTAGACATTTCTTCTTCAGTTTTGCCATAGTTTTTAGCCATTTCTTTAAGTTTTTCTTCAACTTCTTTTTCTTCTGGTTTTATGTCTTCTGCTTTAATAATTGCTTCTATTACTAATCTAGATTTAACAGCTTTTTCAGCTTGTTCTTTCATTTCTTCTCTAACTTGTGCTTCTGTTTTTCCTGATAGTGTAAAATATTGAGCTAATGTTAAACCTTGGTATTGTAATCTTTGTTCAATGTCTTTCATCATGTTGTCAATTTCAGCATCAATCATTCCAGATGGAATGTCTATTTCTACATTGTCGCTAACAGCTTTTAGCGCAGCATCTTCCATTTCATATTTAGCTTTTTCTTCGTTTGCTTTTTGCATTCTTTCTTTAATGCTATTCTTTAATTCAGCTAATGTTTCGAATTCACTAACGTCTTTTGCAAACTCATCATCAATTTTTGGAAGCTCTTTTTTCTTAATTTCATGTAATTTTACTTTAAATACAGCTGGTTTTCCTGCTAGTTCTTTAGAAAAATAATCTTCTGGGAATGTAACTGTAATATCTTTTTCTTCTTCTAATTTCATTCCAACTATTTGATCTTCAAATCCAGGAATAAATGTATTGCTTCCAATTTCTAGTTCATGTTTTTCAGCTTTTCCACCTTCAAAAGGTACACCATCAATAGAACCTTCAAAGTCAATAACTGTTATGTCTCCTTTTTCAACAGGTCTATCTTCTATGCTTACTAATCTTGCATTATGTTCTGCCATGTGTCCTAATTCATGTTCAATATCATGATCAGATACATTATACTCAATTTTCTTTAATTCTATACCTTTATATTTTCCTAATTTTACTTCTGGTTTTATTTGTACTATTGCTGTAAATATAAGGTCTTTTCCTTTTCCAATTTGAGTAATATCTATGTCAGGATTGCTTACAACTTGAATATTATTTTCTTTAATTGCTGTTTCATAAATTTCTGGTACTAGTTCATTAAATGTATCTTCGTGGAATATTTCTGTTCCATATTGTTTTTCTACCATATTCATTGGTGCTTTACCTTTTCTAAATCCAGGTATAGTAAAGTATTTAGCTGTTTTAGCATATACTTTTTTCATTGCTTCATCAAATTTTTCTGCTTCTACTACGAAACTTAATTTTACTTCATTTTTGTTTTCTGTGTTTTCTACTTTTACACTCATTTTATAATCTTCCTTTCAAAAAATAATTAGCTTTTATATTATACCACATTTTTCAAGTATTTCAAGTGTTTATGCTTATATTTTAATCAAATCAAAATTCAAATAGTCTGCACTTACAAGTTTGAAATTTATTCCATCAACGCATCCTTCAATTGCATCTTGATGTGATTTACCATGCAAGTGTCCATAATAGCATTTTTTTATTCCATATTGTTTTAATGTATCAATAAATTCTGATGTTTTATTTTTTTTAGTTATTGGTGGATAATGCATAAATGCTATTATTTCTTTTTCTTTTCCATATTGATTTATTCCTTGTTCTATTGCAAGTTTTAATCTTATATTTTCCCTTTTTATCATTTTACTATCATTTTCTGTATCTAATAAGTTCCATCCTCTGGTACCTATTAAAATCTTATCTTCTATCAAAAAACTATTGTTATATATAAAGTCTATATTTTCAAATTTATTATCTTCCAAAAACTTCTTCATACTTGTAATAGTAGTCCACCAGTAGTCATGATTTCCTTTTAATAATAGTTTTTTACCTGGTAACATATTCAAATATTCAAAATCTTTATATGTGTCTTTTAAATGCATAGACCATGAAAAATCCCCAGGCAACACAACTGTATCCTCTTGTTTTACTTTTGATATCCAATTATTTTTTATTTTATCGCTATGCCCTTCCCAACTTTCTCCAAATATGCTCATTGGCTTATCCTGAGAAAATGATAAGTGCAAATCAGCTATTACATATATTGCCATGTTTTATTCCTTTTCTTTTTAATTTATTCCTAGATTTGGTATTGCATTTAAAGTCAAATCTGATATATTTCCCGCTGCATATGTATAATATCCTGCTGAAGCAATCATTGCTGCATTATCTGTACATAATACAGGTTCCGGATAATAAACCTGATATCCTTTTTCACCTAATTTCAAAAATTCATTTCTTATATAACTATTTGCAGATACACCTCCTGCTAATGCTATTTTAGTTATATTTAATTCTTTTGCTGCTCTTAGAGTATGGTCTAATAGTACTTCTGTAATAGTTTTTTCAAAGCTATTGCATAAGTCTGCTTTATTAATATCTGGAGTTTTATGGTGTAAATTTATAACTGCTGTTTTTATTCCACTAAAACTAAAATCCAAATTATCTATATGAGTCTTAGGTAACTCAATGGTTGGTTTTCCTTTTTTTGCTAACTTATCAACTTTTGGTCCACCTGGGTACCCTAGTCCTATTACTCTTGCAACCTTGTCAAAAGCCTCTCCAACTGCATCATCTCTTGTTTTAGCTAACACTTCAAACTCAGAATAGCTTTTTATATGTACCAAGTGAGTATGTCCACCTGATATAACTAGACATAAAAATGGAGGTTCTAGTTCTGGGTGACTAATATAATTTGCAGCTATATGTCCATGTATATGGTTTGTTCCAACTAGTGGCTTATTTAAAGAATAACTTAATGCCTTTGCATAAGATACTCCAACCAACAAAGCACCAACTAAACCTGGTCCATAGGTACATGCTATTACATCTATATCATTCATTGTAATATTAGCTTGTTTTATTGCTTCTTTTACAACATTTGAAATAGCTTCTATATGATTTCTAGAAGCTATTTCTGGTACTACTCCTCCAAATTGTTCATGTATTTTTATTTGTGAGTTTATAACATTTGAAAGAACTTCTCTTCCATTTTTTACTATAGAAGCTGAAGTCTCATCACAACTCGATTCTATTCCTAAGGTTAATATATCTTTCATTTTTTAATTTCCTTCTACATAAATATACTAAATAAATTAAGTACCATACTACTAATTCCATAACTAACTGCACTTATTATTGGTGATACAATTTCACCTGCAATCGGTGTAATCCAAATAATTAAAAATATTATATAAAAAGTTCTTTCATGGTTTTCAAACCATCTTTTAGCATTGTATGGTAAAAATGCCATTAATACTTTTGATCCGTCTAGTGGTGGTAATGGTATTAAATTAAATACTCCTAATCCTACATTTACTATTACAGCATATTGTAACATTGTAAATATAATTATTCCTATTCTTGAAATATTAACAAAATTAGTTGCAAATATTTGTAAAGCATATAATATTATTGTTAATACTATAGCTAGTAAGAAATTCATAATAGGTCCAGCAACTGCGACAATTGCTTCACCTGTTTTTGCTGATATTTTTTTATTAAAATTATTTGGATTTATTTCTACTGGTCTTCCCCATCCAATATGTGTAAAAACTAGCAAAACAACTGCAATCGGATCTAAATGTGTAAATGGATTTAAGCTAAGTCTTCCTTGTACCTTTGGAGTATCATCTCCTAGTTTATATGCAACTATAGCATGTGCATATTCATGAAATGTAATTGCTAAAAGTACTCCTGGTATTGTAAATAATATACTTAATAAGTCAAATCCTCCACCCATTACACTTGCCAATACTATAATAGCTAAAATTATATATACATATCTATTATCAAAATTCATATAATATTCAAGCCTTTCATTTTTCAATTTTACATTTAATATTATACCTCAAATTTAAAAATATGTAAACATTTGGAAGATATTAATTTTACTGCAATACATAAAAACGAAAGTAAATAATTATTACTTTCGTTTTTATATTATTGTATATAGTTTTATTTTAGTTTAATGGTTTCATTGTAGGGAATAAAAGTACATCTCTAATAGATGCTGAATCTGTAAGTAGCATTATTAAACGGTCAATTCCCATTCCCATACCGCCTGTTGGAGGCATACCATATTCTAGAGCTTCTATGAAGTCTGTATCCATCATATTTGCTTCCTCATCTCCAGCTTCTCTAGCTTCTACTTGTTTTAAAAATCTTTCATATTGATCTATTGGATCATTTAACTCTGAGTAAGCATTTGCAAATTCTCCTCCTGCAATGAATAATTCAAATCTTTGAGTCATTTTTGGATTATCTTTGCATTTTTTAGTAAGTGGTGAATTTTCAATTGGGTATTCATATAAGAATGTTGGTTGTCTCAATGTTGCTTCAACTTTTTCATCAAATATTTGAACAATTATATCTCCTCTGCTTGTTTTTATAGGGTCTATTTCTACATTTAACTTTTTAGCAGCTTCTTGTGCTTGTTCATCTGTTTCTATAGCATGGAAATCTACTCCTGTAACTTCCTTAATTGCATCTATCATTGTAACTCTTCTAAATGGTGATTCTAAATCTATTTCTTCACCTTGGAACGTAATTTTTCCTGTTCCACATACTCTGTTAGCACATTTTCTAATTATTTCTTCTGTTATATTCATCATACCTTCTAGGTCTGTATATGCTTCATATAGTTCTATACATGTAAATTCTGGATTGTGCTTTATATCCATTCCTTCATTTCTAAAGTTTTTGCCAATTTCATATACTTTATCAAATCCACCTACTATAAGTCTTTTTAAGTATAATTCTGTTGCAATTCTTAGGTACATATCAATATCTAGTGTGTTATGATGAGTAATAAATGGTCTTGCTGATGCTCCACCTGCTATTGTTTGTAGTATTGGTGTTTCAACTTCCATAAAACCTTTTTCATCTAATACTTTTCTAATTTCTTTAATTATTGCTGTTCTCTTTTTAAATGTTTCCTTTACTTCTGGATTCATTATTAAATCAACTGATCTTTGACGATAACGCAAATCAGTGTCTTTTAATCCATGAAATTTTTCTGGTAATGGTCTTAGTGATTTTGATAATAAAGTAACTTCTTTTGCATGTATAGAAATTTCACCAGTTTTAGTTTTAAATACAAAACCGGTAATTCCAATTATATCTCCAATATCATCTTCTTTAAATTGTTTATAGCTTTCTTCTCCTAAATCATTTATACTAACATAGCTTTGTATTCTTCCTTCATTATCTTGAATATGACAGAAAGATGCCTTTCCCATTATACGTTTAGCCATTATTCTACCTGCTATTGTAACATCTTTTCCTTCTAATTCTTCAAAATTATCTTTTATTTGCTTACTATTATGTGTTCTATCAAATTTTATAATTTCAAAAGGATCCTTACCATCAGCTTGTAATTTTACCAACTTTTCTCTTCTTATTTTCATAAGTTGATTTAAATCTAATTCTTGTTCTTGGTTGTTTATATTTTTTTCTTCCATACGCAAACTCTCCTTTTATTTATTATTTACCAATAGTATTATATCTCAAAAAAGCTTATATGTAAACATTCGGAAGAAAATTTTATAAAAACTATTATCATGATGCCTTTCTTAATTCTTTTGCATGTGCTTTAGCTATTTCTGTCACTTCTCCTGATGAAATTCTTGCAATTTCTTCTATTGTCTCATCTTCATTTAATAATTTTATACTTGTATATGTTTTATTTTCTTTCGTTTGTTTGCTTATATAATAATTATAATCTCCTCTAGCTGCAATTGACGGCAAATGTGTAATACAAATTACTTGATGTAATTCTGCAATTGATTTCATTTTTTCAGCCACTGCTTTTGATGCTTTTCCACTAATTCCTGTATCTATTTCATCAAATACTAATGTACTAACTTCATCAACATCTGCAAGTACATTTTTTATTGCAAGCATTATTCTTGCCATTTCTCCTCCTGAAGCGATTTTGGTAAGAGGTTTTAGCCCTTCTCCAACATTTGCGCAAATCATAAATTCAACTTCATCGATTCCATTTTCGCAAAATCTTTCTGTTTTATTTATTTTTATTTCAAATTTAGCATTTGGCATTTCTAAATCTTTTAGTTCTTGATTGATTTTTTTTGATAATGTTTCTGCATATTTAGTTCTGACATTACTCATTTGATTTGCAATTTTAAATAATTCTTGTTCTAAATTCTTTATTTGAATTTTTATTTTGTTATGATATTCATCTAAATTTTCTATTTTATTTATTTCATTTTCAATTTTATTTCTAAACTCTAATATTTCTGTAATTGTATTACCATATTTTCTTTTCAATGAAAAAATCAAATCAAGTCTATTTTCTATTTGATTTCTTTCGTTTTCGTCAAAGTCTACTTCTTCTCTCATATAGCTTAAATCTCTTGCAAGTTCTTGTATATCATAATAACTATTTTTTAATATACTTAATTTTTCACTATACTCTTTCCCACAATCTTGTATTTTTTCTAAACTACGTATTGAATTACTTATGGCAATTATTGCATTTTCATTTAAATTTGTATCTATTTCAAATAAATTATCTTTTAGCTTTTCTGCGTTTTGCATCATTTTATGCTTATTTTGTAATTCTTCTTCTTCATTTTGTTTTAATTTTGCTTGTTCTATTTCATTATATTGGTAACGTAATAAATCTAATCTTCTTTCTTTTTCTTGATCTTCTCCATAAGTATTTTTTAGTTCTTGCTTTAATTTATTATACTCTTCAAGCTTTTTTATGTACTCGCATACACTTTCATTCAATTCTTTCCCAATAAATTTATCTAGATATATTATGTGTTGCATTGGATTTAATATTAATTGACTATCATGTTGCCCATGTATATCTATAATTTTACTCATAAATTCTTTTAATTCATTTACTGTAATTAATCTACCATTTATTTTGCAAGAATTTCTACCATTTAAATGTATTTCTCTTGATACAATAATATTGCCATCAACAGCCACTTCATTGTTTGGACAATAAAAATTTGCTTCTACATAAGAAAATTCTTCTCCATTTCTAATCATTTCTTTTGAAAATCTTCCACCTGCTAAAATTGCAAGTGAACCAATTATTAACGTTTTTCCAGCTCCTGTTTCACCAGTTAGTACGTTAAACCCATTATTTAAATCAATACTCAAATCATCTATAATTCCAACGTTTTTTATATGTAAAGTAGTAACCATTTAGTCCTCCTTAATACACGAATTAATGTTTGTATATTTGTATTATATACCAAATTTTTGTTTTGTCAATTGCTTTTATTTACTTTTTACAAAAATCATGATCTACTCATTCCATTCACAAGTGTGAAAAATATTAAAAGGAGCGTATTGTGTATGAGTGACATTCTCAAGTTATCTCCGCAGGCTGGCAATAATAAAATTATTGCTAAAATCAAAATGGACGCTTCTCAACCGGCAACTTTTTTGGGAGTTCCTCAAGGTTCTACCAAAAAGGTAAACAAGCGCACTACCGGAAAAAAGGTCGTTACGAAGTTTCGTCAGGTAAAGGCTCCTAAGTAACGCAAAAAAGATGGAAAGTTTTTAAGCTTTCCATCTTTTTCTTTTGGTGACCCCTACGGGAATCGAACCCATGATTCATTTTAATGTTTTTTCATTGTTTTACAAAATCTCTGCAATTATTTTAATATCAACATTTTTCTAATTATAACTTATACAATGTTATACAAAGTTTCAAAACTCGAGTGGGAAAAAAGTGGGAAAATCAAATGTAAAAAACTTACATTTAATTCTTATCGAGCAATCCTAATAAATACAATTTAGAAAATACTTCAATATTATCTAAAATCAATTCTGTCTCTTTCTCACTAAATAATTTTTCGTTAAATTTTACTCTGTCTTTTACTATTTCTATTATTTCCATATTTTTCTCCTTTTACAGAGAAACGCGTTTCTTTTTTTATTTGATTAAATTATACAGCAAATTTCTGCGTTGTCAACAAAAATATTTCGACAAAACGCAGTGATTTCAAGCCTTTTAGAGTATTTGTCGAAAAACAAGTGTGCTTGTATTAGGCATTTCAAGTTTTAAATAGTTCGCTCCCAGCGAAAAATAGAATTTTGCAAATAATTATAATAAAATTTGAGCATAATAACTTTAGAGGTAATTTATGTTTGTTTTTATTATAAAAAATGTTAGAGAAGCTAAAAATATAACTTTATATAGATTAATGAAATTAACTGGTCTTTCTTATTCTTATTTATCTGAATTGGAGAATAATAAGGTATTTAATCCCAGTTTAAAAACTATGTACACGATTGCCGCTGCTCTTGATGTCAAAGTAGATGATTTATTTTATAGTGAATTAGATTTGAAAAAGTTACGTGCAGAAATGCACAATAGAATCGATTTGTTCGGCATAGATAGTAAAGAAGTTCTTGAGATTAGTCAAATTATAGACCTTTTACTGAATGTTCAAGGAACTTTTAAAAACACGGAAAATTAGCCATTTTCGAGGAAAAATCGACGCACTAGAATCGTTTCTAAGGCGTTTTTATTTTTGAGACATATAGTTTTATGGCTCAAAAAAAGACTATTGCTAGTCTTTTTATAAATAATATTTTATTTTAAGTCCATAAAATTAATAAAGTCGTTTAAATCTATTTCTAATTGCTTTAATATTGCAGAGAATAATCCTACACATAATATTTCATTGCTATGTACTGCAACTACACTAATTTTACCATTCTTATTATTTTTTACTTTATGGTGAGAGCCTGTTATAGAGATTTCTGTACAATCATACTTTATTAAGTATTTTAAAAAATCCTTTGCCTTTATTCTAGGTATCTTAGGCATATGCTACTTCCAATTTTATGTTTTTTGTATCTGCCTCATCTATATCTTTATCATTATTAAAATAAAGGTATATAGATTCTGCCATCATTCTTTTTAGTTCTTCTATTGTCTTCGCTTGTGCAAAACATCCTTCTATTTCTTTGCATTCTCCCCAAAAACCATCTTCTTCTTTGTGGACAATAATAGTATAAGTTTTTTTCATTCTAACACCTCTTATACTATTATATACTAAACTAAAGAACTTATACATTTTTATCCCCCCTTAAAGATACATTATTACAATAATTATATCACAGATTTACATAATGTGCAACTGTTCTATATTATTATTGCCTATATAATATCACAACAATTTTATTTGTCAATATCTGAAATTATTTTTTGTATCTTTTTGAAAAAAGGCAAAAAAATAAGCTAGGCTATATGCCTAGCTATTATTACTTCATTTGAATACCATCTATTGTATGACCGTAGATTCCCGCATAACTTTCTGTTCCTGTTTCTGTTTTGCTATTTACCCAAGCTAACCAACCATCTTCTAGTGTATGTACTCTGTAATCTACATGACCTTTAGTTGACTTTATACGAATACCATCAATAGTTTTTCCATAAAGTCCAGCATAAGAATTTGGATTATTTTTATCATTTTTCTTATAGTTCTTTGAGCTAACTTTATCTAACCAAGTACCGTTTTTAACGTGTGCTTGAACTGTGATTTCTCCATATTCTGGTTTACATCTTAATCCACTTATTGCTTTTCCATACAAACCTGCATATCCTTCGTCTGAGCTATCACATTTATTTACTTCTGGTAACCATTCATTTGTATACGCTTGATATTTTATTACGCCTGTATAATCTGGATCAGCAGGTGTTGGTTCTGGTATTGGTTTAATCTCTTCATCACAAGCTGGTCTGCCATATCCTGCTATATAATCTGCTCCAATAGAATAATCCCATTTTGCCACTTCGCTATTCCCTGAGTTGCCTTCTATCGTGTAAACTCTGCCATTCTCAACCTTATAGACTAAACCTGTATGATAAATATCTCCTGCTTTTCCAAAGAAGATTTGGTCGCCGACTTGTGGGCTGTTAAATAATCTTCCTTTTGATTTATAGAAGTTCATTGAAAAACTACAGCCTGCACCTGTTGATTTCTTTGGTTGGCATAGTAATTCTAGTGCTTTATCTACTCCATAAGCCTTAACAAAGCACCAGTCCACAAAGATATCGCACCAATCGTAGCCATTTTTCTTGCCGTTATAAAATCCAGAAATGTTATCTAAATCACGAGCATATTTATTATATTTCCCACTTTGATTAGCTGTTTTGCTATCAAGTTGCGAATTGCTCTTTTTTCCTTTATAGCCTACTTCGTTTAAAGCTATTTCTAATACTTTATTCATAAAAATCATTCCTTTCTTAAATATATTTTAATTTAATGTGTCGTATTCAACATCAATTAATGCATATCCGTAAGAAGAACTTATGTTTATTTCTCCATTTTCGATCACTTGTATTGTTGAAAAAGTGGACATATCTGAACCTAACCCCACAGCGCAAACTGCTGTAATTGGTCTATATTGTTCTGGCAAAATACCTATTGTTATGCTTGAAGTACTACTAATAGACACACCTACATGCAAATGAACTCTACTTCCAATCTTATAATAATAGCAATTTCCATATCCTTCATAATTACTCGCATTATTAGGTGTAAAATATTTGATGTCTGTTTGTTTTAAAATATTTATATTTTTCATTTCTTCTTTTCTTTTAATATATTGAGGTATCATACTTTGACACCTCTTTTCTTCATTAGGTTAAATATAAGTGTGTGTGTGTGTGTGTGTGTACTCTCACAACACTTTCAGCTTGTTTCATATTACTACTCTCCTTTATTTTTGTAATTTATATTTGAAATTCCTAATACTGCGCCCATAAAAGTTGTAACTGCTGTCATTATTGTTAGGACTATGTCGGTACAACCAACGTTGAAACAATTTAGTATTACACCTGTTAATGTAGTCAATGCTGGTAAAAATACTAATGTAATCCATTTTAGTACATCATAAACTTTGTTACTCATAATCAATCTCTCCTTTCCTTCAAAATTATCAAGTCTTCGTGTATTGTCTGAAACCCTGCTATTGCTCTCTCGTCGTGCTGTTTAAATTCTGTATTTGTATTGTCCATACTTGTTTTTAACAAGTTCAAACTTTCAGCAATATTTCTGTTACTAGCTGACAGTTCACCCAACAATTTGCTACTAGCTTCTCGTTCTGCTTTTTTCTCTTCTTGTTCTTCTTTCCTTTTTACCTCATCTTGAGCTTCTTTATCTTTTCGGTCTTTCCTGTCAAGGTACAAAAATACAATAAAAAGAACAGCCATAGTAACTGTTCCACCGTTTGCTAGAAGAATATTTATGAGATTATTCGTTTCTTCCATAAGTTTCTCCTTTCTAATTTTTTAAATAATAAATCTCTATAACTCCTGTAAAGATACTTGCATTAAAACTGCTAGAGATAAACACATTTGTAGAAGTTATCTGAAGTTCTATATAGTTGTTTAATGTCACATGGGGTAGTGGTACTCCACCAAAAACACCATTTGCATTATTTGCAAATGCTTTATATCCTAAAATTTTAGTTGCCCCAGATATTGCATGTGCAACTGATTTTGATGTTGCGTTCGGTAGTGTACCTAAATCAATTCTTTTTCCATATTCCTTTTTACCATCTATAATTCTTCCAGTTTCATATTCAGTTCCTGTTGTAATATTCAACTTGTCTTGTTTATTTTTTGTTTTAACATATCGAGGTATCATATTTGACACCTCCTTTGTTTAAACTATGGCTCTCTCTCTCTCTTAGAGCGTCAGGGTTTTTACTTTTATTCATATTATCATTCCTTTCTTTCTTATAAATTTTTATACATACGAAAAATCAATCCTTAGCTTTGAAAGATACGTTTGCAAAAATTGCCTTTCCAACTTCTGAAGTTTCAACAGTAATCCAGCCACCAGCTGAAATTCCAAAAACACTTGCAGTGTGATTATCTAGATTTGTAATAGGATAATATGAAAACAACGTAGGTCTAAATCCTTCAGGCAATTGAAAAATATCTTTCGAAGTACCTGATTTTAAACTTAATTTTAAAAAAACAATTCCATCAACTTTATTTATTGTATTATCTCCTGCTGAATTGTATGGAACCCAATTATTCAATAATTCAGGAAATGTAGCTGAAACAGCTTTTTGATTGTTTATCAACTTTTTTAATTTTTGATATGCATTAAACACTATACTCCCCCCTTACTACAAATTCAAAATATTCTCCTATTTCTGCTCCCCAGTCTGTTGTAAGCTTTATTTGATTACTTACGGCATTTGCTTCTCCTACTTCTCTGTAATGTCCATCTGTTCCTGCATCATCTGAACTAATTGTTAGTAGTTCTCCCATATAATACACATCTAAACAATGTGTTCCTACTTTATAATGGCAAGGCAATGTTATAGTTCCACCTTTGACTACATCTGCAGTTAGCTGTAAAAAGTATTTGTGCTCTATATGTGAATTTATATCTTCTTCAATGTTATCTTGCATATCATTTAAGTTCTCTGCCGATAATGGTGTAGTTCCTTCGTAAACTGCTTCTTCTACTTCTTGCTTGACGTCTCCATTCATAAAGTAGGCTTTACTTTTTAATGTTCCATTTTGAAACGTTTTTTTCTTCATCTTCTTCTAGCCTCCAGTTTCTCAATTTTGCTTTGCAATTTATTAATTTGTTCTTGTTGCTCTTGAATTGCTTTAGATAATGTTGCTATTATAGGCAACTCATTAATATAATATCTTTCTTCTATTTTTCTTTTTTTGTCTGCTGGTCTCTTAATAACAAAATTAGGATCTATTTTCTCCATATCTTGTGCAATATAGCCTATATTATAATGTTTACCATCATCTATTTTGTCAAATTCTTTATGTTTAATTTTTTTGATTATATCTAAAGCACATGCACTACTATTTTTTATATTCTTCTTTATTTTTTTATCTGATGAAATATTATTAGCATATACATTTCCGTCAACATCTAGGTCGGCACCATGAATTTGTACCATACTAGAAGGGTACATTGATATAGTTGCTTTTTTATTAGCAGTTCCTAAAAATATAGTTCCGCCAGCTACATGCAAATCTCCATTATCAGTCTGTAAAACATAGTTTTCTTTACCTACCTTAAAAGAATAACTTCCGACCAGAATTTTTAAAAAATTCAACAGCATTCAATATGTTGATTTTTGGTGTATTGCTATCATATAAATTTTCTGGAACGATCTGTAATAGAATATTTCTAGTTTCTGTATCTATAAAATTTATTTCTCCAGCTAATCCACAAACAATTTTAACATTTCCAAAAACGATACCATTTGTGTCTCCAGCAAGAACCAAATCACATGCAGTTAATACTAATTGACCACTAAAATCTCCAGCATTTTTGCTAGCCATTTTAAAATCTTTAACGAAAAGTATTGGCCAAAACTTTCCATCACTTTGAGTCGTCATCCCCCATGCCATTCCATCTTCTATATTTTGATTATACTCCCCGTGGAACAGCAAAAGCTATAAACTTATTTCCATCAAATTTTTGAACACCCATATTTGCAAATACCGTTTCACTATCATAAAAGTGTTGTCCTGTTTTGTCTAAGGACATCAGCACTTTTTTATTGTCATCTAATATTGCTAGACTTGCATTTTGATTTATAATCATCATTTGAATAAATTCAGCAATCTTATTCCAAGCAATTTTAACCGCTTCAGAATTTACTTCTAAATATGTTGCAAATTCATTTTTATCTAATTTTGCACTTGCCATTATTTCAATTTTCTTCGATGTTTGTTCTATTTCTGTTCTAAACTCTGATTTAGTAGTATACATGTCTGTGAAATCATTTTTTACTAGATATTCTGCATAAAATTTATTCCCTACCATGTCAATCAAATATATGTAATTGTCGCCTTCAAATAACTCAATATTTATGTTTTCTAAAGGTTCTTTTATAGGTTCTTCTAATTCCTCTAAAACATAAAACTCTGTTAGTTTTAATCTACGTAGAACATAATCTTCATCTTTCGTTATAACTAAACTATCATAAATATTGCCTTTAAATCGTAGCTCTTCAATGTCTATTATGTACTCTTTTTTATCTGCAGACGGATTAGTTCTACTTTGTTTATCTACTACTATTTTATATTTCATATACTACCCTCCCCTTTGATTTGGCTGTAGTCCTGCTCTTGGAAACAAATTTGCTCTTGGGAACATATTTGCTTCATAAGTCTTATTTCCTTGCACTTCTAGTCTTAATATATCAGCTTGTCCTGCATCTACAATATGAACTTCACTTACTCCGTCAGACTCTCTCTTATATTCCGCTGTGTTTTCTACTTTTGTTTTAATTCCGTTGATATCTTGCTCTTGTTGGGTTAACTTTGTTTCGTGTTCTGTAGTTTGCTCTGCTAGTTGAGTTATTTTTCCATCTATTTGATTTATGCTTGACTGAACCCTTCTGTTTATGATTTTCTGTGATGGTGTTCTAGTGGTTGTTTCTTCTTTTGATTTACATTGTATTTTGCTTTCAATACTTGCAATCCAACGCCCTGAAAATTGCATTGAACCTTGGTATATTACATTTTTGCCATCTATAACAACGATATCTCCTGTATCTAGTGCTGGGTCTATTATGCTTTCGCCTTCAAAACTATAAAATTCTAAGTCTTTTAAGGCATTGTAAATATTATCGATTTGCTCTTGATCAACTATGTACATATTGTCTTGGCTGATATAAACTGTATTGCCTGTTGTATCTCCTTTTTCAAATAGTTGTATTCCATCATCATACCTTACACGTGTTATTTTGAATTTTTCTCCCCATTTAAAAGTCTTAAATAACTTTAATGGAAGTGTAACTGAACTTTCTCCAATTGTTTTTATATATAGTTTTCCATCTCTACCTATTACTGCTATTCCACCAGCTTGTTCTGCTATATAACTTAAATAAGTTCTTGCTGATACTGTATTGTCGTACACTGCTATTTCCTTATTCATGTTTAAAAAAGAAGTAGAACCGAAGTTCTACTCCTGCTTTTGGACATAAGTCTTGTAGTACCTGTATTATTTTTGCTTTTCCATTATTATTGTCTATCAATGTTTTGCCGTTATAATTAAACTCAAATTTAATCATATTGTCGCGTAGCTTTAATGTTACTGTATAATCATCATCTTTACTTATTTCATCTAAATTAAACATTCCAATTGGTACTACTTCGCCTGTTATTCCGCTTTTTATTTCTATTCTATTGATAATTGATGGTACTGCTGATTTGTATAGCTTTAACTCTATGCTTTGTGCTTCTACACATCCCAAGGCAAACTCATCACTTGAGAATGCTTTTTTTGAAGGTTTACAGTCTAATACATATTTAGGATTTATTTCTTCATCATTTATATATACTTTTAATAAATGAGTTACATTGTATATTTTAGACTTATAGTTATCACTCGTATCATACATTAACTATTTGCCCCCTCTACTGCTGTTTTTTGCGCTTGTGTTAATTCTTTTTGCATTAAATTAAACGAGCACTTCCATCTTGTTTTGGAAGTACTCGTTTCTTTTTCTGTACTTATCATCTCAACTTTTCTTTTTGATACCCTGAACTTTGCATTTTCTAAAAAGCCTCCATCTACTACTGGAACTTTTACATCTAATATGAATGGATTCTTATATGTCTTCTGTATAAGTTGTTCTGCTTCTTCTTCTGTGTTAAAATCCCAGCTCATAGAAAGCTTTAAAAGTCCTATTGCAATAGGATTATCTATTAAAGAACCATCAACAATAGAAGAATAACTATCTTTATCCGTGTCTTCTATGTCTGCACTATACGTTGATGGAGTTGGCAAATTTTCTGTTTTTCCATGTTCTTTCCATAACATAATTTTATCCTCCTACTAATGCTTCTATATCTTTCCCTGATTGTCTTTTCATGTCTCTTAAATTGTCTAATAATATTTGTCCTAGTTTTGCATTTCCTACATTTACTGTTAAATAAATTGGTTTATTGTTTTCATTTTCTTTATATGCTATATCACTTAAAGCATCCAACATATTATTAGCCTCAACATTTACAGGTTTTATTGTTGGATTTGTTGTTAAAGGAATACCTGTTACCGCTTCCGTATTTATTGTATAAGACATTGTTCCTGCTAAATTCTCCATTTCATTCTTTATCTTATTAGTATTTGACTTTATTCCACTAACCATTAAATCAATCATGTCTGGCATATATGTATGGAAATTACTCAAAGGTCCTTCGTCTGGTTCTGTGAAGTGTAAGAAACTTTTTATTTTATTTGCAACTGATGTAACTGCATTTGTTACTTTATGAATATTGTTTTTTATTCCTGTTGCCATATTTGTAGCCAAATCTTTTCCCCATGTAGATGCATTTCTTCCTAAGTTGGTAAATGTATTTTTTACATTACTTCCCCAATTTACTACCGTTGTTTTAGCATTATTAAGTCCTGTTGAAATATTATTTCTTAAAGTAGTTACTTTTTCTCTTACTGTATTTGAAGCATTTATCCAGCATTCACTAACTTTTGTTTTTACATTGTTTCCCCAATTTGACACATTATTTTTTATTTCCGTGAACATCTTAGTTATATTATTTTTTAAATCGATAAATGGCTGTTTTACTTTGTCCCATATTCCTAATAATCCATTTTTTAAACCTTCTATAATAAAGCGTCCTTGTTCTTCCATCACAGTTGATGGTGAATGTATTCCAAATGCATTTTTGAATCCATCTATAAATGGCTTGAATACGTTGTCATATATCCATTGTCCTATTCCAGCAATAGCATCTCCTATTCCTTTTAATATTCCTAGTATTACATTTCCACCACATTCTTCTATCTTGCCTCTAAAATATTCCACAGCTGAGTTACATATATTTGAAATAACTGTACCTACATTTATTATTGCTCCTATAACAGATACTTTTATTATTGCTGCTCCTAATATTTCAAAAATCCTTTTGGCAACTCCAGACCAATCAATGTTGCCTAAACACTCCGCAATTTTGTTTGGAAATTTTTGAAAATCGTATTGTTCAATAAAAACAACTATTACATCTAACAAACCTTTTGTGAAATCTCCTATTGTTTTGCCACAGGTTTGCCAATCAAAATTATCTAAAAATCCATTTATTCCATCTACTATGCTTTGCCCAAATTGTTTCCAGTCAAATGTTGTTACAAAAGTATAAGCAAAATATATAGCTGTATTTAATCCTTGTGCAAACGTATTACCAACTTGATTCCAATTTGTTGTTCCAATAAACCCATTTAAAGTTTTGGCTATTCCAGAAGCTATATTTCTAGACGTATTTTGAATTTTATCCCAAGGAATTTTAGACATAGCATTGTTTAATTTTTCGCCTAACATCTTTCCAATTTCATTCCAATTACCATTCTTAATAGCATCTATTATTTTATTTGGTGTTTTGTCTACTTCTGATAAATCTATATTAGGTGTTCCACTAGTATTACTTTTTTTGTTATCTGAAACATTGTTTATTTCACTATGTACACTACTTAGTGATTTACTTGTTTGTTTTGCACTACCTGATGCATTCTTCATTGATGAAGCTGTAGCTTTTGCAAATATATTTACTCCACTAAACGCATATACTAGACTTTGCACTGCCTTCATCAAGCTATAAACCAGATTAGTTACATATTGTATTACTGGTGCAAATACACTGCCCATAGCATATTTCATATACTCTATATTTGCACTTAACTGTTTAGCCTGTGAATTTTGACTAGACAACCAAGCATTAGCACTACCACTCAATGCTGAATATATACTTCTCAAACTAAAGAGAGCTGTAGCATATTTCAAAACATTTCCTAGGCCACTCTTTAATCCTGCTCCCATTCCTTTTATGTTATTATAAATATTTTGAGTAACCTTTGGTAAGCTTTTAAAACTATTCTTCATATTTGACATATTATTTTTTACTTGTTCCGTCTTCTGTTTAAACACACCAAAAAAACTACTCAATTTATTTTGAGTAGTTGAAGTCTGATTTATTTCTTGTTTGAGTTGACTCATTTTGTTTTTCGCTTCGCTAAGTTGTTTATTATATATTTCTATTTCTGTATACAACTTTTGTGCTTGACTATTTAATGACGTAAAACCTTTATTTGATTCTAATGCATTATTAACTGTTGTATCCATTGCTTTATCGTTAGGGTTTATCCCCTCGGGTGTTACACTTTTTCTAGTATCATCCACAATTTTATCAATCTGAGGATTTATTACGTTTAATTTCATTTGTCGCCCAGTTATTTTCTTTTGTAGACTATCTATTTCTTTTTCTATTTGTGTTATTTGTTTTTTTGCGTCTTGATTATTTACTTTTATTGATAGTTCATTATTTCTAGAACTCTTTTTTAAGTCTTGCATTTTTTTCTTCATAAAGTTTACTGCTTGATGTAATTTATTCGTCATTACTTTAGTATCTACTTTAGAGAAGGCTTCTTGTGCTTGTTTAACTGATTTTTGAATTGTTGGTGCTATTTCTTTAAATTTTTGCAAGGCTTCTTCTACTTTTGCAGTTACTATAATTTCAATTTCTTCAATAGTCATTTTTTCACCTTCTTTCTTTTTGAGCACAATAAAAAAGCACCTACTTAAATAGGAGCTTTTTGTATCTAATATTTTTTTATAATTCTATTTCATACACAGCTGTTGGATTTCCATTAAACATATTGTCGAAGAATTGTAATTTTATTTTTTTACTTGTGTTATTTACTCCAAAAGCCATTTGTGCTTTACAAGTAGTTCCTGCAGTTATGCTTTGTGGATTTTTTGTATCTATAGGATATGTATATCCAATTTCGCCCTGTTCATCTATTACCTTGAAATTCATATCACTTACATATAGTCCATCTTCTGTTTTATCGCAAACATAGGTATAATTGATTAAAAATACTTGTTTAGGTTTTTCATCAGCAAACTCATTTCTATCTTTAGTTTCTTTTATTTCTGTTATTTGTAAGGTGTATTCTTCTGTTCCGCTTTTTACTGTTATCGTATCTCCTATATTGCATTTTTTTACATCATTTCCAGATGATGTGGTTGTAGTAACATTGTTATTTCCTCCTGAAAATAAAACCACAAAGCTTATTATTGCTAAAACAGTTCCTGCAATGCTCATTTTCTTATTCTTTTTCTTAGCTAAAGCTATGATTCCAAGTACAATTGCTAACACTGCTAAAATTAATGATACATCTTTAAAAATACTGAATGAAACTAAAAAAGCTATAATTCCTAGTATTAGTGAAGCTATTCCCATAATATTTCCTCCTTTTATTTAATATAAAAAGAGTATACTACAAACAGTGTTATAAATCAATAGGTTAAATTATACTTTTTATCGACATTTTTCGACATATTTTGTCGAATTATCAACTTGTTTTCATTAAAAATCTCATTCTCTTCGCTATTTCTTCTGGAGATTGTATACTACTTTGCTCTTCATCTTTAAATAAATCTTTGTAAGAATCTCTAATTGGTACTATTTTAGGATTTCTACTCATACTATCTGCTCTTATAAGTTTATTGGTTACCGCTTCTTGTAAATTTATTTCACGTTTTAAATCGTCTATGTTTCTAATTAAATTTGATTGACAGTATGAATTTATTTCAGAATATCTGCAATTCCAAAATTCCTGTGGTTTCATGTTAAAATAATAAGCCAAAGACTCTAATGAATATATCAACTCTATTAGACCATTTGATTCCTTTATTTTTGATACAATATCATTTAGGCTTTGTAACCTTGAAATTCCTGCTCTGCTATTTTGCTTATTGCACTCTCTGCTGATTTCTTTACTAGCTCGTTCATATTGATTGCTGATAAAGGATTTGATGTCATTTCTGCTAGTTCTTTCTTTGACATCTTCTTTTTGAAAAAACCCTCTTCATTCAATGCCTCTGCAATCTTTAAATATAAATCATTTATTGTTATATTTTCTATTCTGCACTCATCTATAAAGTCATATACTTCGTCAGATGACACAAATGTATTTTTTCCCTCATCATTTTCTGCTAGTTTAAATATTATTTTTGATAATGCTTCAATATCTAAATCTGAATATGCTTTTGTAAATGCTTCTTCGAAATTTTTATTTTTTAGTAGATTAGCTATTTCTACTATTTTTCTTGTTTTTAGTACTAAATTAATATTTCTATTTTTTGTTTCTATTATCATTTATTTTTCTCTCCTTTATAAAAGAGAGAAGGCTTACGCCTCCTCTGTAATTGTGCTAGTAACTTTTTTCGTCCTACTTCTAGCACTTAATTTAGTAGGACTAGGCTGTAGGAAATCCTTTGCTTTCTGTTATTTCTGAGCTTCTATAGATTGTTAATTTTGATTTTAACATATCATCTATAGCTATTTCACTCATTCCAATATAACATGTACCTGTAAAATACCATGTTAATGGTTTTCCTTGTTGTGCAGCAGTATCCTCTGGTAATTGAATTGCCCAATATCCATTTGTTTTAGCAGTTTGTAATGCTTTTAATTCATCATATTGATCTTCTTTAAATAATATTTCTATTTCTAAATTTTCTGCTTTTTGTCTTCCTTCTGCTTGTCTTTCATCTGGAATATCTAAAGCACTATATGTTATCCCTTCTGGTGCTTTTAAAAATTCTGGTATGCTTTGTACAAAAGCTATTTGTTTTCTTTTTGCTTCTGTTTTTAAATCTTCTAATGTATCTGCATGAAATAATTTTGTCATTGTACTTGTTTTTGGTTCCATTTTTAATTCCTCCTATCTTAAATTAAAAGAGTTCGTTATAGAATTATAACGAACTTCAAATGTTATTGTTATACCGTATTTTTGCAGTATCTGGTCATATACTGCAGGACTGGTATTTGTCCTTATAAAATTATATTCTTGAAGTTTCGTATCGACTTCATCTGTCATTTGCATTGCTTGTCTTTGTTTTTCATTCCAACAAGTGATTGATATTTGAAATGTAGAACGAATAGGAAATGCGTTTTCTGTTAGATTTACTGATTTCAAAGGTGTATGCAATTCTAAACAAGGAAATTTGCTTGTAGTTGTTGGATTTGTTAATATTTGTTTATACTTTAATGGTTCTAGCTTTTCATATACTAAATCACTAAACTCTTTTATACTTAAATCTTTCATTTGCAACACTCCTTTATCATATCATCTAACTTCTTCTTAACTATTTCTACATTTTCATCTCTACTTTTGAAACTTGCATCTCCTATAAAATGATTTGCTTTAGTCCCATGAGCTATGTAAAAGTCCATTCCTTTTATATTTATAACTGGATACGGTAATGCTCTATCCACTTTATTTACTGGAATGAACCACTCAGTAAATCCACTTTCAATAAAATGTTGTGACTTTCCTACGTGTTCCATTTCAGCATTAGAGCCTGTGCCAAAGTATTCAAAAAACAAATAGGATACTCCATTTGCCATAAATTTAGAAGGGTCAGCAAAAACCCTTCCTTTCACTTCTTTGGTTGACATATCAATCATTTCGACTAATATTCCTTCTTCGTTATGACCGTTTTTCTAATTTTATAGCGTATCCTCTAATGTTTTTTAGGATTTCTTCTACACTGTTACTTATCGTCTGTGGTAATTTTTGAATTACAGCATTTATGTTTTTGAAATTATGTTTAACTTTAATTTCGCAACTTATCATTTTTGCATTTTCTCCATTCTATATACATAGGTATTTCCTATTTTATTTTTATCCAATACTCTATACTCAGGAATAAACTCCTCTAATTTTGAGACATCTTCAAATGATACTCCGTCACCTTTTTGTATTTCATAATCTCTCGTACTTCTACCTTTATAAATACTATAATCTACTTCTCCTGTGGATTTTTTATCTAGTTCATTTACATCTTGTTGCATATTTAGCCAAGCTATGCTTTTATATTTCCATTTCTTATCGGGTTCGCCGTGGTCTTCTATTTCTTCATATCCTGATATATATACTTTGGTTAAATCTCGTAATAACATTACTTAACCCTCCTTAATCCCGATTTTATAATGTCATTTCTTAATTTTTCCATGATATCTTCATATGAACTTGATATAGAACCTTCTCCACGACTTGTTAAGCCTTCTGCTCCTCTTGAAAGATATATTGCTTTTACTGCTTTCTTAATATATGGAAATAACTTCTCATCATTTTTTTGTCTATTAGAAATATCAGAGGCAATAGAACTTACTTCCTCTAATATTTCATTTAAAACCTCATTATCTTCTTTTGAATAATTTGATCCTAAATCTTTTATTATTTTATCTATGTTACTGGTTTCTGCCATTTCTATTGCCTCCTATTTTTAGGCCATTGAAGCAATTGTTGCTATTCCTGCTTTTTTAGCCTTATTTGCTGAATCAACTTCGACAACTACTATTTTTTGTCCAGTTGTCGCTGTTATTTCGTCAGTGCCATTCCATGCTGTATATCCTGTTGTACAAACAGCATCATATTCTGGCATTGTTGGATTTGCTGCTGCTTTATATTTATAACTATTTCCAGATGTTAAAGTTGGTGTAACGGTTATTTTTGTTTTTCCTGTTGAAGTACCCGCTACTGATGTTACAGTTAATTCTGCAAGTTTAGCATCTGTTACATAGAAAATAGTATCTTCCATTAATGCTTTTGTTCCTTTGTGTAAGAAATCTTCTAATGCTACAGCATCATCAAATGGTACTTTTTCTGCCCCATATTCTGAAACATAAAATGGTTGAGCAATAGCTCCATCCATCATTACAACAGCTTTTACTCCATCTGGTAATCTTGTTGATTCATAAACTCTAACAGAATCATACATACCAATAGCTTGTTCTTTTGGATCTGTTCCATTTGGTAAATCGTCAAGAATTTTCTTCATTCCTTTTCTATATTCGCTATCTACAACGATAACTAATAAATCTGATTCTATTCCATCAATAAAATCATTTCTTAATGTTCTTGCTTTTTGTAACAAAGTATCAATTGTATCTTGAATATTGTCTTTTGCTTGTACTTCTGTTCCTTCTAATACTTTGGCAAAAAATTCTCTATCTAAGTATCTTATAATAGCTGATTGATGATTTACTTTTCTTTTTTCAGCCATACCATCAATACCATAAAGTTTTACGTCTTTTCCTTGTAGTTCTTCTACAATTTCTTTATCAGTATCTATAACAACTTTTACTGGTTTAGCTTTTACTTTGTCTCCTTTACCAGCTGCTCTTGCAGTACCTTTGTCTTTTAATTCTGCATTTACAAATCTTTTGTATTCAATTACTCCACCTTCTGGATTTCCAGAACCGTTTTTTGCTTTAATTTGTTCTGATACTGCTTTTGCAGATACATTCTCTAATACTCCACTTAATACTTGTTTTAAATTATCTTTTGTTTTACCATCTTGTAGCATTATATTTAATGCTTCTTGTGTAATTTCTCCCATTTTCAATTCCTCCTATTTTTTAGTAACTTGCTCTAGCTATTGATTTATTTTGTGTATTATCAATACCTGATTTTTGAATTGGAGTATCTTCTTTTAGCCTCTCATTTACAGCTTTTTCAACAGCTTTATTGAATGCATTTGAAACCTCTTCTATTTTTGAATTGATTTCCTCTGCCTTAACTGTTTCAAAATTAAAGAAAGTCAATAAAGATATATCCAATCCCTTTTCACTTGCGATTTTTGTTGCTTGTTCTTTTAGTCTATAGGCATTTAATTCTGCAAGTGCTTTTTCCTTATCTGCCTTTTCCTTTTGCGCTTGATATTCAAGTTTCTGTTCTTTGTTCATCTTTGCTAACTTTTCAGCTTCACTTTTTTCACTGTTCATCATTTCTTCCCAGTTTGTTTTAGCTGTATTGATAGCTTTCTGAACTCTTTTATCAAATTCTGCTTGATTTTTTCCATCTTTTAAGAAATCATCAAACGTTACAGGGGTGTTGTTTGTTCCTGTATTATTTTGGTTGTTTGCTCCCGCTGGTTCATTATTTGCCCCAGTATTAGCATTGTTTGGATTATTGTCTTGGTCTTCCATTTTTTACTCCTTTTGCCCCAGCCATTGCCTAAGCCCCAGCTATTGCGAATTTGTATTCTGTTGTTCTTTATAGCCTGCATCCAGTAAAAAGGCATAAAAAATAGACGTACGTCTACGTCCAAAAATTTATAATTATAAAATGTTAATAACTTATTTATTTTTGTTCTTTGTTTTCATATATCCATCAGCAAAATTATATTTAAACACCCAAATAATTGGTCTAAATATTGTAATTATAGTAAATATAATCCAATACCAAGTTGGCATTTGCAATTTAATGCTTAATATTAAAACTAATAACAACATATTATTTTTCCTCCTTATCTTCATACATTGCTATATAATTTTTCTTTATATTAAAGTTAGTTACCTCATCTGGTGTTAATTTTGCACTAATTTCAATATTAGCAACAAATTTTATATCATTTGTTATATCATCTGCTCTCTTTATGAGTTCTTGTCCTATTGCTATAATGGCTTTTTTTACATTTTCTTTTCCTATTGGTGCTAATGGTTTTTCCATATTTTCCACCTTCTTTCCATAATAAAAGCACCTACTTTTAGTAAGTGCTGTCTTTAATTATTAAAATCTATATCTTTACATATTTTTTCAATTTTCTTCATAAGTGGTGTATTTTTATCTATTTCTTGTTTATCGTTCCAAAATTTTGCTTCTAAACTACTTACTTTTTCTTGTTTAGTTAATTCTATTTTTCTATCTTGCTTTTCCATACTATAATTCCTCCAATTTAACATATATTATACCATTTTTATTTTTTATGTCAATTAGTTGAAAATCTGTATTTCTCATAAATAGTATTTCTCCTCCACCTTCATCATTCAATGTAGATAGGTTTCTTCCAGTCTTAGACTTTATTTTCATTATCATTTTAAAATTTATATCATATACACCTAGCGCTGAAGATATGTAACTATTCCAGTGTCCTATTTTTTGTTCATTATTGAATATAGACAATATATTTGAGACATCTTCGCTATCTCTTACATAAACACATCTTTTAACCCAACCTTTATATATTGGCATTCCTTTTAATGCATTATCTAAATTTTGTATATATTCCCTATCTTCTTCTGATAATTTTTCATTATTATATAATTTTGAGTTAATTTTATAAGACATACTTTTTAGATACTGTTTTAATGATTTGTATTGTTCTTCTCCCAAAACATTTCCATTTTTAAAGTCTTTGCTCTTATAATTACTATTATATACAATAGTTGAACGGCAAAAATGAAAGTGATGTTGAATAGGTGGTAAATTTAATCCTAATACTAATCCTTTGCACCTAATCTTTTGTAATTTCAGTTCTTTCTGATTTTCTCCATAATATCTATCAAATACATTTTCTTTGTTAATATAAAACTCTTGATTATTTAAACTATTACACATTAATGTTGTTTTATCATCTTCTACTGCAATAAATCTAACTTTTGAATTATCTTCCGTTACTTCTTTTATTCCTTCTACCTTTGCTAGATTATTTAATCCAATCATTTGCAAATCTGCTGCACCTGATATCTTATCATTATTTATATTAAGTTTTTGGTTGTTTTGTCTATTTATTATTATTTGAAACTCATTAGAATCGATTTCTAGGCCTTTTTGTTGTTGCATATTTAAAATTGCTTGTTTATATATTTGTTGTGCGTTATATTGTATCGTTGCTTCTATATACTTTTTCCAGTTAAAACCACTATAATTGGGTTGGTCCAATAATGCAAGAAATAAAGCTATCGCTAATATTGATGGCTTTTTCTTTTTATTTACTTCTTTTTGTCCGTTCTTCATAGTAATAATTAGCATCTTCATACATTATTTGTGTTTCTTGCTCTTCTAATTTGTTTTGTTCTTCTATATATGCACTATAAATAAGCAATTCTAATATTTCACTATTCTTTACTCTTGTTCTTTTATAAATATTGTTTGCTAATGCAGTAAAGTAATTATTATTTTTTAATAGTCCTTGTTCTTTCCACTGTTCTATATATGTATTTATTCTTTTTTTAGTTTTATTATCAGCAATATTATAGATGTTTTTGGTTGTAAAATTAAATGTATCAAAGATTTCTTGAAGTTTATTTTGAGTTTGCCTGCTTGTCCTTTGATATATTATTTTCAGTTTTTGCATCTGTTGGTCGTGATACTTCCATATTTCCACTTATATCACCTACTTTTTCATTAATGTCTTTTGGTTGATTAGTTTCTTCTGTTTTGGCCATATTTTCTAAATTTTTTTGAATATTCTCTTGGTTTTGCTTGTCCATTTCAGCAATTTCTGATTCTGCATCTAATCCAAATGGTAAATGAGTTATAATTGATTTATCACTTATTAAGCCTCTTAATTTTAACCAAGCATTTGTTAAGCTTTCTGTATCTGTAGGCAAATTACGTATTAATATAACATCTATGTCTCTAAAGTCATACTCTTTACCTTTCTTTAGGTTTATTCTTGCTGTTATCATTTCCCACATTCTTAGGTATTCTTTCCTAAATAAATGATGTGCTTGTTGTAATACTTGTTCTAAAGGAAAAAACTTCTTTTCTAAAGCTGCTGCATTATCAGCATCTGTAAAGCCTTGGTCAGTTACATTTGGTACTCCAGAAATCATAAGTGCCATATCCAAACATGTTTTTTTATGATTTTCTGATGCAGTATCATTTATATCTTTTATAATCCAATCAATATCTCCATCTTTGTCTGGGGTATAGAATACTTTTGCATTTAGAATTGCCTCATCTTCTTGTATTCTTGCTGGATTTTTTTGCATTATTGCTTTTCCTTCTTTATCTGTTTTTATATTTCCTTTTTCATCGGTTAGAGGTATTAAAGGATCATTTTCTGGTGAAAATCCTGTTATTTTTAATTTAGCATTATCGTTATAATCAAAAATATTTGCATTGTTTTCTATTACTTTTTCATTTTTATTTATTAAAGTTATAACATTCTCAAAAAATGACATTCCATAAGGGTTTTCTACAGCAAAACAGGGTAAGTCTGTCCATCTTACTGGTTTATTGCTACCGTCTACTTCTTCAAAGTTATATTCAGCATTTTCTGTAATAGATTTCTTTTCAATTCCATCAACAAATTGTTTTTTATAGTCTTTTGTTATTATTTCTAAATGTGTTTCAATTCCTCCAGTTGCTGTATTTTCATACCAACATCTTAATAATCCTATTTTTGTACTTGGTACGTCATAATTCCATATGGCTACTGTATTTAAACTTGATAAATTTGCATAGACAACTTCATTTTTTTTATTTTCATAAACTAATCCATATCCTGCCCCTGTAGTAATATAATCAAGTACACAGTCATAAAAAAAGCTACCATTGTCATTATATTTTGCAATATAATCAATAATAGCTTGATAGTCTTCTGGATCATTCTTTTCTCCAAAAATTCTTTTAAATATTCTATTTAAAATTCCTTTTTGAGTTTCATTTATATTTTTAACTTTAAACTGAGGTTCTTTTCCTCCAAAATATCCACTTGCAATAATACTTATATAATATTCAAGTGCAACAACAACATCCTTTTGATCATATTTTCTTGTAAATCTATCTTGCAAATATTTTCTATGCATAAATATTGGTAATGCTTTTCCCCATAATATACTTATATTTTGATTTATATTTTCTTCATTTAAGAACTCGTCTTTATATTGTATTTTTTCTACAAAACTCATTTTTTTCTCCTTTACATTATATTGTTATATCCAAATTGTAATTTCTTTTGATTTATGTATTTTTCTACTGCATACCTCATTGCATCCATTAAATGGTTAAAGTCATCTATTGGTCTATTTATTTTATTTCCAAACTTGTCCTCATCCCAAGTGTAATTGCTTATTTCTGTTATGAAATTTACACATCTAGGATGTATTATTATTTCAAAATCTTGTATAAATTGAATGCCATTATTTATACTATCTTTTCCTTTTAATGCTCCTGTAATATGTCTTAATCCTAATCCTCTTAATTCATCTATTGACTTTGGCTCCGCACTATCTGCTGTTATTTTTTCTTTCAAATAACCCATTTTGTTTATTTCATCGTATATTGCTTTATTACTCATTCCTTTTTGATATATTTCATCATATACATAAATCTTTTTATTTTTTAAATCTATTGCACCGCAAAATAGTGCTGTTGGATCATTTGTATAACCAAAATCTAACCCAAAAGCACTATCTAAATTTCTTATTGTATTTAAATCAAATTTTTCTTCTTTCCAATTTTCATAAACTAATCCATCAACTATACCCCAGTTACCTAATCCTGCAACTTGATATCTTCTAGGATTATTTTTCTTCATTCTTTCAAAGACTTTTTTATCTGCTTCATCTAGCCACTCATTACAAAGGTAATTTGTTGTCATTGCTAATATATCTTCATCTTTAACATCAAAAAATCTTTTCTTAATCCAATGGTGTTCATTCCAGGGGTTCAATGTTATTGTTATTTGTTTAAATAAACCTTCTGGAACTTCTCCGTCTTATACTTTCATCTATTACATCAAAATCAGATTCTTTTGTTATTTCATACGCTTCTTCTATCCATAACCAGCATAAAACACCAATATCTACTGATATTGATGTTACTTTTAATGGATCATCTAAGCCTCTAAAGTATATTTTCTGTCCTGTAGGTTTATATGTCATTTCTAGTGGACTTTCTTTTATTTCCCAGAAGTTATCTACTTGCAATCTGTGTATTGCCCATTTTAATTCTGTAAAGCAACTATCTTTTAATGTTCTAAATGTTTTTCTAATTACAAGCGTGTTTGCTTCTTTATATTTCATCATATTACATATTATCCACAATGCTGTTGTTTTTGATTTTTTACTTGCTCTTGAACCTTTGCATACTCTATATCTACATTTGCAATGCCAATACTCTGCATAACCCTTTCCAACTATGCTTTGCAACGATAATGTATTTACTTGTTTTTGTGTGTCTCTATTTATTATTTTACTCTGTAATGTCATCTTGTATCACCACTGGTATATTACCAGTTACATCTACTTTTTCTTTAAATGTTCCATATCTTTTACCAAGCAATTCTGCACACTTAGTCCTATCTTGTAATGAAGCATCTAATCCAAATTGGTCTTTTTCTTCTCCACGCATTACTTTTGTTAGATATTGTAATACTTCTTCTTGTGAGGCAATTCTATTATCTTCTAACTGCTGTAATCTTTCTTGAATGAAATAGTTAAGTTTTGTTAAGTTTTCTGCTCCTATGTTCTTTGCTGTTTTAGAACTATAGCCTGCTCTCTTTGCACTTTCTGTTGCATTTGCTGTTTCTATATAATAATCTATAAATCTTTTTTGTTTTTCTGTTAATTTGTTATAGTTTTTTTCATCTTCCAATTGCCTCACTTCCTTTTCTGCTTTCCTCTATTAGATATTTCATTACATCTATTTTGCTAAAATACTCTTCTTTTTGTTTATATCTATCTTGCAATTCAAACTCGTCTGTTTCTTCATTGTATATTTCTACTTTTTCTCTTTTTAGAATTTGATATTTAGTACAATACTTACAGTTCTTTTCACTATAAAATTGAAAAGTATTTATTTTATATATTTGTCCCTTTGTAGATAAGACATATAATAATTTATTAATGTTTTGATTTACATTCATTTTTTACCTCTTTTATTTTAATGGAACACCATCTACAAATAGGTTAGTTATTGTCTGTTCTATTTCTACACCATTTTGCTCTTTATATTGTTTTACTATTTCATTTATAAAATCATTAATACTTGCAACTACTTCGCATACATCTTCATAGCTGAATGTTTTATCGTCGTTTTGATTATGTCCGTATTCATATAGCCAAACATGTGTTAGTTCGTGTTTTAATGTCTTTGTTATATTTGCTTGGTCTTTTAGCAACATTATTGTTTGAGTTCTATATATTGTTACTCCTAAAGTACCATCACACTTCATCTCATTATTAATTGTAGCCTCGTCTACTTCTTCTATGGTCCACTCTGTATTATTTATTTTAAACTTCATTGCATTTCTCCTTTACATCTACACAAATCTCAAAATACGCACACTTCTCGCATTGCTTTTCTCCCTCAACAATACACTTTTGTCTCTTCTTGTTTGCGTATGCTTTTCTTATCTTGTATTCCTCATCGATATAAGACGCTATTATACTACCTTTCATAAAATACCTCTTTTGTGTTTTTATAATTCACTATGCAATGATATGTAGGAGCTATGCTCTCCCCGTGGGGTTAAGTTCTTTAACAGTTACCCATAAAACCGTAGCATTACCTGCGTTAAAACCTAAACATATTATTTTTTATCACTGCATACTAAATTATAGTGAATCGTTTTCAGCCGTCTCTCAATATAAAAAAGAAGCATATTAACAATATGCCTCTTTTTTTATGATTTCTTTTATCTTTCTTTTTTTAATAACTCTATTATCTCATCCAGTTTATTGCAAACTGTGTCTAAATCATTAGTTGTAAAAGGAACCTCGTTTCTATTTTGAATATTTTCTAAAGAATCTTGCATTTTCTTTAGCATCTCTCTTAGTTCTTCATTCATATATAATACCTCCTTTTTAGAGCTATTATATATTTTTTATTTTGCAAATACTGTCGAAACTTGTCAATAAAATTATTTTTTTGTTATTTTTTTAAGGAGCTAGATTTCTCTAACTCCTTTTTGACCTACTACTATTTTAACACATTTTTTTGTTAAATTTACGCCAATTTTACGCCAACTTTTTTAATTCTTTATGTACTGCATATATTAAGTCCCCTTTGCGTCTTACAAATGTTCTTTCTGATATTCCAGAATTTATTATTTCCCATTTAGGTTTGCTTTTAATATAAAATTCCTCAAATATGTATTTACTATCCTTGTTAACTAGTTCTACTGCTTGTACTACTGCTTTGTATTCTTTTATTGCCTTCTGCAAATATTCATTTTCTTGCAATTCTACCACTGCTTTTAACGTTCTATCTGACACACTGTATGGTGCTTTAGGCATTCCGTCTAATACTGGAGAGCCTATGCTCATTATATCTGCTCTTATGTTCATAATTTTTAGGCAATTATAGTTATACCTTTTTAAGCACAAACTTGCTTCTTTGTATTCTGCGTTACTTAGCCTCATCGTTTGTACCTCCTAACTTTAATAAAATATAATCTAAAATATCTATTTGTTCGTTTAAATTTCTTCTAAAAGTTTTATATCTCTTATTGTTTATTGACATTGTGTCTTTTAAACTGTTTCTCATCTGTATATATATTTCTCGTTGTTTTTTTATAAGAGTTATTGCTTTTCTTTGTTTACTCATACAATACCTCCATTTTATTTGATTTCTTTTGCTTCATTTTCAAAATATTGTTTTATACAATCTTTGCAATCTAATTCTCCTGAATTTGTGTCACAATTTACTTTTTTGCATATATCTTCGTCAATATCTAAATTCATAATATAATAAGTCATTTGTTCTATTATTTTATCTTTTTGCTCCAGTTCTTGTTTTTGCCATTCCATATATTCAGCTAATGCCTTTTCGTTCTCTTTCTTTAAATTTTCTATTACATTCTTATATTTAATTTCGTCTGCTTTTATATCATCTTGTAGTTCTTTAGTTTCTTTTTCACTCATATTATTACTCCTTTTCTAGTAGTTCTTGTAAAACTTCAATTGTTAATTGAAGACCTACAGATGATATTGCATTTTCGCTAAATTCTTTTACTTTTTCTATCTTATCTTTTACTTTTTGAACTGGAATATAATTTTTATCTATGTACTGTTGTATTTTCTTTATGTTCTCAAACGGCGTATTTCCAAATAATTCTTCAAATTCTTCCTCGTTCATTTTATTTCTCACTTTCTAATAATTCTTCATAAACTTTATTTTTTTGATATAATTCATGAATTAAGTCTCCGTCATTACTAATATCTATAATTTCTTCATTTTTTCTAATCTTGTCTTTTACTTTTTTAATATAGCTTTCTTCTCCGTCTTTAAATCCTAGTTGATATATTCCTGCATTGTCTAATATTTTTTCATTTAATTCTTCATTCTCTTCTTGTAATTGTTTTATGGTTCTTCTAGTTAATGTATTATCTCCTGCTAATTCTTCAAGATATGCTTGTGCTTCCTTATCCAAGTTTCTACATCTGTTATTTAATTTTTCATTTTCTTTTAATAGTTTTTCTATTAGATTTAAAATTAGTTCAATTGATTTATTTACACTTTCATTTTCTTCTATTTCTTCTTCGTCTAATAAAGAATAATCATCATAATATACAGCTAATCCCTTTACTATTTCAATAGCTTTCTTTTCTTCCTCGTTCATTTATTCCTCACTTCCTAATAATTCTTGTAAACAACTTTTACATTGACAAATTATTATAAATCTATTACTATTTACTTTTATTTCATCTTGTAAATCTTCTTCAAGTTGTTTATTTAATTCTCCTATCTTTTCTTCTACTTTAGATTTTGGAATGTAATTTAATTTTATATATTCTTTACTCAACATTTCTTTTCTATAGTATTCATTCCATTCTTCTAGCTCTTTAACTCTTTCTCTTAATTTACCATTTTCTTTTCTATGAGATTCTTCTATTTCTTTTAACTCTTTATATGCTTTTAGTAGTTCTTCTATTGCTTCTTTATCTACATTGTCTATTGAATAATCATTATTAAATTTTGTTGTTATCAATTTTGCTATTCTTTCTATATTTTCTTCTATACTATTTTCTTTCATTTAAAACACCTCCTAATTATTATTTATAATTTCATATCCTAGTTCTCTTAATCTGTTACAAATTGGTTTGAACGTATTATCTGTATCGTCCCAACTTTTTAATTGTATTACTTTCCAAATTTCAATTTGATTAAATCTTTTATCTGTTATTTTGTCTAATATTCTTTGTACTGCTCTTTCTTTATTGCTTATAACTCTCCTGTCTGGGTAATCTTCATCTTCTTCTGTAAATATTTCTATATACAAATGTTGTAATTTTGCTATATCTTTTAACTTTATTTTAATTTCATCTGCTATTTTTTCTTTCATTATGTATTACTCCTCTCTCAATTAATTGTTTCGCCTATGTAATCAGCATAAACATAACCTTTTCTTCTTACATTTTTGCAAAAAGCATTTATTCCGTCTGTTTCAATTATGTTTAAATAATATTCTATTAATTTTTGAGTTTCTGGATGAAATATTCTTTCTTTTTTACATTTATTATAATATTTTAATGGTTCACTATATGCCTTGCTATAATCCACTTTATGCTTTGAATATACTATTCCAGCTCCTAACCAATCACATATCATCTCAATTACATAATCATACGGAATTTTACAAGGTGTATTTTTATAAGTGCCTATGTTATCAATCCAATATTCCCAATGATGTGGGTTATGTCCTTTATGATGTTGCCATGCTAAACTATATCCTTTTTCTTTCTTTTCTGCATCAATTGGACTACTTGTTCCTTGAAAATATTTTGCACAGCTAAAAAATTCAGTTATTCCATACTTGCTCAAATCATGCATTAATCCTCTTCTATATTTTCCACATTTAAAGCAAAATTTCATAACATAAAATTTGTGCTTTGTTATGGTTTTAAAATGTTTTATATATTTTTCTATATTACTCATATCTTATTTACTCCTCCTAATAAATCTGGATTATCGTAAATTGTACTAACCACTTCAATATTATATTTATCGTCTGCTACTTTCCATAAAATTTTATTACTTTTATTTACTAAGTAAAATCCTGCCAATTCTTCTATATACACAACCTTTGCATAAGATTTATTTATATAATTAGGTTTTGTATCATCAAACACTTCTTTCGATACTATATCTCCGCTCATATATTTCTTTTCCGTTTTTATCGTGTAGTCCTGTGTATTGTCCTATTGTATTTTCATCAGTTATAAAACATTTTACATATTCTCCATATTCTTTTTCATCTGTTTGAATTTTATATTTTATAGGTTCTCCATGTTCTGTATCGCCTTCATTTACTTTGCAAAGCATACCATAAACCCATTCATCTATTGATATACCTCTAAACTTTATTTCTCTATTCATCTTCTCCTCCTACTTGATAATCTTTAATTCCAAATCTGGATAAACCTTCTCAAATATTTTATGTTTTAATTTGAATACATCTGTCTGTAATCCTTTGACGTCCTCTACTATCGTTTTACCATTTTCTATGTATTGAAAATCTGCTACATATTCTATTTTTTTAAATGTTCTTCCGTTTTTCTTAAAACTATCTTGTAACAGAAATCGTGGTTGTAATTCTAAGTCTGTTATTGTTCCTGCTCTTTCTAATAGCTTTAATTCTTTGTATCTTTGACTTTCTCTTACACTATCAAATACGTACATATCAATTTGCACTTTTCTATTTTTGTACTTGTTCATCTTTTATCTCCAATCTATCTAATATACTTGTCCTATACTTATATGTTGGGTTTTCTTGTCGTTTTTTTAAAACACCCTGTTCTTTTAGATTTTGTATTATATCTCCTGTTATTAACTTGTTATTGTACTTGTCTGTAAACTTCTTTATTACCTCTATGGTGTCTATGTTGTTTTTAATTTGTCTGCGTTCTTCTCTCAATGTTTTCCTTAGTCTCCCTACTTTTGCTAATTGAGGAGCTTTCAAATTGCGACTTTCTATATAATGATCTAAATCTGATAATTCCATATCTTTTTGGCTCAGCTTTTCGTACTGTTCGCTTAGTTCTTTATCTGTATTGTTGAATAAATTAAGCATATAGTTCATTAAATCTTCTATAGGCATTTTTTCTTTAGCTCCTCTCTTAATTTTTCTTGCCAATTATTAATTCCTGGTACAAAACCTTTACATCTCATTACTGACTTATAGTCTGTATCTTCTTGTTTGTTACAGCCTAGACAATAGTAACATAGTGTATTCTTTTCTATTTGTTTCATAGGCTAGTCCTCTGGCATATTGTACACTTTAGCACCTATCTCATACCAATGTGCAATATCTCTTAATATTTCTTCTGCTCTTTCTTCTGTATCGTAAGTACCTAATTCTGTCGCATAGCCCTCAAAATTTCCTGCAAATATTTTATATATCTTTTTACTTTTTATGTGTGTGCCATAAGGCTCAATTCTTATATTTTGTATATTATTAAAGTTTACTATTGTACATTTATTTTGATTTACTATTATCATAACTACCTCCTAATAACTTGGTATGTGATTTTCATTTTCAAAAATCATTTTTTCTATTTCTGTTGTTAATCTATATACTGCTACCTCTTTATTTGTAACACTACATTTCTTTGTTTTTTCTGTTGTTACAAAACCTAAACTTTCAAGTTCTGTTATTCTTGGCCTTGCATTATTTACATCTGCTGTGTTTGTGTAATGTTTTTTATATAATTCCTGTGCTATCTCCCTTGTTGTCATTTCTTTATTTTCTAATATCTCTAATATTTGCTTATGTCTTTCGCTTAAGTGCTCTTGCATATCTTTATAACTCTTATGTCTTGTCATAAATGTTATTGTATTCATTTGTTAATCACACTCCTATCTGTTTTACACTCATTTTATCCGCAATTTGTTCTATGAAATTTTGCATTTGTTGAGGTAATAGCTTTTTCTCTTTTTCTCTGTTGACTATAACCTCATATTGTTTTAAAAATTGCCCCTTTGTTACACTATTTACTGTTGCTATATCTGTTTGTGCTAGCTCTTTTACTTGCCTAACATCTCCGAAAAATCTTTTAACTTCTGGGCTTGCCATATCAAACTGTTCTTGTGTCATATATGCTCCAGAACAAATCATTTTATATGCTTCGTTCCATGCTTCAATAGCTGTTCTTGATGTGCTTGGATTTATCATTTCTATTGCATTTTTTCTAATTTCATGAATTGTAGGAGGATATGGGCTTTCAATTATCGTTTTCTTTACTGCTTGTAAAACTAAGTTATAATCTAAATCCCCTAAACACTCTTGCCATGTATTTAACATCATCTCTCTTTGTGCTTGTGATTTATTAGCAATATCTTCATAATTACCAGCCAAAAGTGTTATTATTTGCACCATTTCGCTCTTCTTCATCTTTTGCCTCCTTCCATAAATCTTTAAATCCATCTAATTTGTCTCTTTTCTTTTGACTATATTTGCCCTCTAATATTGCAGTTGCTTTATCAGTTCTCATAAGAAAATCAAAATCAGCTTTCCAATTTCTGTCGTTATTTCCTATTAGAAACTCACTAACATTTGCTATCTTGCATATTTCTTCAAATTGTTCTATTGAAAAATCTTTTAAGAAATTATCAATAGACTTATTTCTTTTTTCGGTTAATTTTTGAACCTGAGGCAAATTAGCACAATAGGTGTTGTAAATTTCGACTATTTTATTTCTATTCTCTTCCTTTATATTCTTATTATCTTCTATTCTTTTCTTATTCTTATTAGGAGCGATAGTTCGTCGATTATTCGTCGAATGTTCGACGAATAATAATTCCATTGTATTTTCATTATATTCTGGTATCTTACTTTGACTTGGTCTATCTATTTTTTGAAATGTATCCCAACTTAAAAGGCTATAATAACTACTTCCGTCACAAGAATATAAAACTACGGACATATTAGAGCTTATCTCTGATAAGGTTTTATCTATGTCGGCACTTCTTATATTTTCCTCATAAGGGAATAATGTAGACTTTAAATATACAGGATTACACCTTCCTCTACCTTCATCATCAGCAAGCGAGAATAAACCAATAAATACAATTTTAGCTAAAGTAGATAATTTTCCAAAATCTTCACTTTGCCATATACTAGGGTCTATCATTCTCTTTCTTGCCATTTAACTTCTCCTTTCGTAAAATAAAGGGCTAGTTTTTGTTGTCTAGCCCTGTTGTCTTAATATCTATATTAAAAATTTTCAGTTGGCACATCATACCAATTCTTTAATTCTTCTAATTGTTCTTTAGTTGGTGTATAATCTTTTTTTCCACTGTTTCTAAAATCATATATTTTATATGCTTCTTGATACATTTCTTCACATATTTCTAATTTACTTGCTATTCCTTTTAGTTCTATTGCATATATCAATACATAATCCGCCATTTCCTTGTTATTCTCAATGTAATAATATTTGTCAGCCTTTTTTTGCAATCTTGCCATTTCTTTTGCAAACTTATTTATCAATTCTTGTTTCTCTATAAACTCATATACTTTCACTTTCATTCCTCCTATAAATAATTTTTACCATATCTTAATCTAAATTCTTCTTCTGTTTTATTGTAATATTCTTGCCAAGTCCTTTGAGCAACTACTTTCAACCATTCCCATTGTTTAGGATTTAAGTGAATTGAGTCATTACCAGTTCTGTGTTGATACGGCATAATGAATATTACTAATCCATCTTCTATTGACTTATCTCTGTTGCCTGTTCTACCTTCAAATATTTCATGTCTTTCACTTCCGTGGAAATCGTTCTGTTGAATATAAAGGATTTTCAGGCATAATGCTAAATTCTTTTTTCGCTTTCTATATACCTCAACCTTTCTATTTCATTTGGTGTTAATGTAGGTATTCCTAATTGTTGTGCTTCTTGTATCACTCCATCTAAAAAAACTCTAAATTCATTTTTGTCCATTTGAGAACTACCTTCATATACTTTATATATTTTGAAATCTATCCCATTTATTTCAGCTTCTCGTTCAAAATCATAATACTTGAAGAACTTTGATACATCTATGTCAGCTCTTATTGTTACTAACATTGATTGTGAATAATCTTTTATCATTTTTAAATATGTATCATCTTTTGATAAATTCATTTTGTTTGCAAGTTCATTGATCAAGCTCCACATATATGCATTTTGTGTTAACGTTCTCTTTTCTTTATATTCTTTTATTTCAAATAGCTTTGTTCTGTCTTGATTAAATAACCATTTAAGCAGAGTTTCTGCTGTACCTAACATTAATTACCTCCTAATTAAAATGACAAGTCATCACTTGATACTTCAAAATCATTAGCAGTATCTATTTCTGTATCTGCTTGTCCTTCTTTTTTACTGTCTGCAAAGTATACTTCTTCTGCAATTACTTCTGTTATGTAGTGTTTTACTCCTTTATCGTCATCATAGTTTCTTGTTTGTATTCTTCCAATAACTCCTACTTGTTGTCCTTTTTTAAAGTATTTGCTGACAAATTCTGCTGTTTTGCTCCAAGCAACTATATTTATAAAATCTGCTTGTTGTTCTCCTTCTTTTGCAAATCTTCTATTTACAGCTAATGTAAAACTTGTTACTTGTGTATTTGTTGTTTGTGTATATCTTGTATCTGGATCTTTAGTAAGACGCCCCATTAATATTGTTTTATTCATTGTTATTTCCTCCTTCAATTTTATTTGGTATATCTTTGATTGCTATCATAATCTTTGCATATTGTTCGCTATTTAGCTCTGTTGTATTATTTAAGTTATAATTCTTTTGTAATAATGCTTGTACATTTAAGCCTTTGTTTTCCATAATTTCTTGTAATCTTTTTGCATCTTCTGCGCTAATTAGTTGATTTTTTGGTTTACTTCCTTCTGGAGTTTCTCCATCTGGATCTTTCATTTCTTCTGTTGGAATACAGAATACCTGAAATAGTGCATATTTCATTGCGATTGCCATTGCTTTATTAGTTGCTTTATCTCCACTATCCATTCCTTCTCCAACTGTTACTGCTTCAATATAAGTTCCATCTTCTGCATAAAAAATATATTTTATTTTGCATATAGAATAAATTAAGTTTCCACCTTTGTTTGTTGTTCTTTCTTCTCTAGTTTGTTCTAATATTTGAGGAACAATAAATACTTTATTTTTTGATAACAATGGTTGTAAAGTATTCATTACATCATCTATTCCTCTATACTTAAATCCTTGAGTTTCATTTGTTTGGTCTTTTCCTATTGCAGGAATTTCTTCCATGATTTTTGTTATACTTTCATAAATATTCATAATAATCTACCTCTCCTAAATCCATTAAATCTAAATAATCCATAATTTCTCCTATTTAATTCTTAAACTTGTTTTATTATCTATAATTCTTGTTCCAGCAACTATCTCTCCTGTTTCTTTAAAATGATTTTTTATTGCTGTTTTATCTATTTTAGTTGTAACTATTTCTTGTTTAAATTCACTAGGTATTTCATCTTCATTTTCTATTTCTACTGACATTGGATTTTTATTTATCTTTAAGCTTCCTAATTCTGTTGGTATTTCTACTAATCCTAATTTCTCCATATTTTCTTTTACATACTGATAAAATTTTTCTAATTTTGCCTCTCCTTGTTTTCTTATATCTGAAAGTCTTTTTTCTTCTGTTTTCATTGCATCTAGCAAACTTTCACTATTTTTTATGTATCCAATAATATTCGCACTTTTATTTTGTAACTCTAATGCCAATTCATTTCCTAATTCGTTGTATTCTTCCTCTGTTAATTCCCCATCGTTTGCTTTATCCATTAATTCTGCAAATCTATTTGTTATGTTGTATAAGCTTATATTACTCATCGTATTTATCCTCCAAATCTTCATAATACTTGTCCCAATCTCTTGGTTTCTTGTAATACTCGTTATAGCACTCATCATTTATTAAATCTGTTATGTTATATTCTGTTACCATAACTCCTCCTTGACTTTTTATTTCTTATATAGTAAAATATAAAAAGTAATATATTTACTAATAAGTTTTGAGTTAGTTTTTGGATTGGTAGTCGCGAACTAGCTCTTTTATTTTGTTTAAAACTATTTTCTCGCTGTCTACTGGACAAGCAATAGTTCTATCTGCTACATCTTTTAATAAATCTTGTAGCTTCATATTTTCTTTAACTAAAATTGTGTTATTATGTACTTCTTGTTTTCTTAGATCTTTTAATTGTTTGTTTTCAAAACTTAAATCTCTAACTTGTCTTGCTAATTCAACATTTCTTGAGTTTGACTCGTCTATTTCTATTGCTAATGTTTCTTTATAGTAAATAAAACTTAATAAAACAATTAGTGCTACTAATGCTAAAAACAATGTCATTTCCTTCATCTCCTTTCTTGTAAAATTTTGTAAAATTATGTATAATTACCTCATACTAAAAATATTTTAGAAAGTGAGGTGTTATTATGTCTAGTTTTATGTGTCCATTCTGTAATTCTTCAGTTCCTACTATTTCAACAACACACCGAAACATATCTTGTTATTTTAATAAAGATATTCCACATTATTCAGACGATAATAGCTGGGAAACTTCTGCAATTTTTCAAATAGATATGTTTAGTTGTCCTAAATGTAATAAAGTTAGTTTTGTTGCTAATGGTAAAGGACTTTTAGAAGATATTTCTATTCCTCTTTATCCTAATTCTTTCGCTAAGCAATTTCCTGATTATATTCCTCAATCTATTCGAGAAGATTATGAGGAAGCATATTCTATAATCAATTTAAGTCCTAAAGCCTCTGCTACTCTTGCTCGTCGTTGCTTACAAGGAATGATTCGAGATTTTTTTGGAATTGTGAAGACTCGTTTAGTTGATGAAATTACTGCTCTCCAAAGTTTAGTTCCTCCTGCACAATGGAAGGCTATAGATTCTCTTCGTTCTGTTGGCAACATTGGTGCTCACATGGAAAGTGATGTTAATGTAATTATTGATGTTGACCCTGATGAAGCTCAAAAACTGTTAAAATTGATAGAGCTTTTAATTGATAAATGGTATATATCTCGTCATGATGAAGAACAACTTTTATATGACATTACCGCTATTGCCGATGATAAAAAATCTCAAAAACAAATTAAATCTAATCAGTAGTCTCATCTAAAGTATCATGACTAGCCAACAAATTTCCTTCAAAATCCCAGTATTGATAAATATATCTTACTGGGTCTTTTTCTGTTCCGCGTCCCAATAATGATGTTGTCTTTATAACTTTCATAACTTCTGCTTTATCTGTTCCTCTCGGTCTCGCTGTTTCCATCTTTCCCTCCTAAAATCCTATTGCTATAAATGCTGCCCAAAACAATCCAAATATTGCGCAATAAATATATTCTTTAATCTTCTGCTTTGTTTTTTTATTTACTTTCTTTTTCATTCGTTTTTCTTCCTTTCTAAACTAATATTGATTTTGCTTTTTCTAATTTTGTCTCTGCTTCAATTGCTCTTTTTAAAACTATCTCATATTGTTGGTAAGAGACTCCGCCATTTTTATAAACTTTTACTTTATATTGATTGTTAGTTTTAAGTCCTTCAAGTTCTCCTTTTAGCAATTGTTTTTTTACTTCTGCTTCTCCTATGCCAGTTTGTTTCGCATAAGCTCTTGCAGATAAATAATAAAATGGTACTTCCGGCATTACTTCGCCTCCTTTATTCAAACTTCTTCTTATTTTATTTCACAAGTATTGCTTGTATTTTCATCTAAAAAAATTTGTGGAAATATATAATTTATAGGTTTGTTGTAAAATTGTGACAACTTTATGCAAATCCCTATCTTGGGTGGTTTGTTAGAATTTTCAATGTTCGAATATTGCTGTTGTGTAATCCCTAAAAACCTTGCTATAACTACTTGCGGTCTATTTCCTCTTAATTCTTTACATTTATTGTTTTTCATACTATTCACCTCTTTTTACAAGTTTTTCTTGTTGTTGCGATTATATTATCACAAGTAAAACTTGTTGTCAATAGTTTTTTACAATTTTTTCTTGTTTTTTATTTACTTATACAAATTTAGCTTGTATAATATTGTTAGAGGTGTTGATATGAATAGGATTAGACAATTAAGAGAAGAATTTAAAATTTCTCAAACTGAATTGGGAAAAAAATTAAATAAGACACAACAACAAATAAGTTTATATGAAAATGGAACAAATGAATTAGATTTAGATGGTTATATAATTTTATCAGAGTTATTTGGTTGCTGTATTGAATATATAGCCGGCAAATCCGATATACGAAATCCACAGCAATCTGACCCACTTGGACTTGCTAAAGTAGGCTTTAGCATGGACAAGTATGTTCCTCCAACAGACGCACAAAGAGAGCAGATAAAAGGGTTGCTTGAGGTAATATTAAAAGATAATAAGAAGGAGGAAAAATAATGAGTACAATAACTGAATTTAAAGCAAAGAATTGTTTAAAATGTGGAGCAACGACTGATCCTGATGACGAAGAAGAACTATTTTGTTCTAAATGTGGCGCTCCTATTGTAAATCGTTGTTCTGATTATAATTGTGGTAAAAATTTAAAGGAAGATGCACAATTTTGTAAATATTGTGGCGCACCTTCTATATTTAGAAATTATGGATTATTCGATAATAGTGCCCCAAAGTTTTTAGATAATACAGATAATCTACCATTTTAATGTATTTACTTTATATTGATGACTCCGGCTCTTGTGATTTAAAAAAAGATGAAATATGTATGAAAAATGGGGGTACAAATTCTAGATATTTTGTTTTAGGTTCTATATTATTAAAAGCACATGAGTTAAATAGAATAGAGCCACAAATTGAGTACATAAGAACTTTCTGTTTAGGAGATAATCTAAAAGAACTAAAACACAGCGTTAAGTCTCAATCTATGCAATGTATAACAAATTGTCATAAAGAAAAATCAGACATTCCCTGTTATAAGAAAAATATTGCGAACCTAATAAGCTCTTCTGATTGTACAGTTTTTGTTGCTTATCAAGATAAATATTTAAATTTCAAAAGTAACTTAGTAAATTCTAAAAATGATATTTACAGGCTATCTTTTGAACACTTATTAAAGAGTGTTGATGATTATATGTATTATAAAACTATTCAAGAAGATGTTATCGTATTTATAGATAAAAAAGATGGTGGTTCTGAAAAGGATAAGCTAATATATAAGTCATATAAACAGGCATTATCTAATAAAAAATTATTTAAAGCATTTAATAATACTATCTTTAGCCCTACTATAAATATTGTCTATTCTCAATTTACTTCTGGCTGTCAGTTAGCGGATTTTATTGCAGGTTCAGTATGGAATTTTTTTGAGAATAAAGATAATAAAGAAAAACAAAGCGAATTAAAAGAATATACTTCATTATACGCTAATAAGGTATATCAAAGAGACGGAAAGATGATAGGATTAAAGTGCTGTGATAGTCTTTTAAAATAAAAAAAAGAATGGAACCTACAACCCATAGGGTCGTTTACAGGTTCCATGTCTGTTAATAATTCTAGTGTTATTATTATAACATATAGAATTGTAGTTTGTCAAATTTGACACTAGTATTTTATTCAATTTTATTAAAATTATTCTTATAGAGGTAATTATGAATTTAAATAATTTATATAATTTAACTGAAAAAGAAAAAATAAAAGTATATAACTGGCATATTGAAGATGCTGACGGTGCTTATATCAATATAGATAAAATAAATGCTATTGCTCTTAACTATGATAACATCGGTACTTATGTAGAAGAAAAGTGTGTATTAGCAGAAGAACTTGGACATTATTATTATGAAGCTACTTATTCTCTATACTGTCAAGATTTGCAGGTTATATCAAAGCAGGAACGAAAAGCTAAGAAGTGGGCATACAATGTTCTTGTCCCTTACGAGGATTTACGCAGAGCAATCAAAAATGGTTTGACAACAGTTTACAGCTTGGCAAATTATTTTGAGGTTACAGAGGCTTTTATAAGTAAATGTGTTGAATTTTATATAGAAAAATATGGAGATTTTACAGAAGAAGCATTAAGTTATTAGTGTTTCTTTTTTTAGAAAGGATTTAAAATGGCAAAGAAAACAAACTGTAAAAAAAATGGAACTGAATATTACAGATTACACAGAAAAATAAATGGCAAGTACGAAGATTTTTACGGTGCAAATAAAAGTGATGCCGAAGAAAAGTTTTATATACGAAAAAAGGAAGTCGAAGAAGGAATATTGCAATCTAAAGATATTCCTATTGATTCTTTAATGTATAAATGGCTATTTCAAATAAAAAAGAATGAATTAAAACCTTCTTCTTTCCAATCTTATGAAGGCACTTTTAGAAATTATATAAAAGATTCAGATATTGCTGATATAAAAGTATATAATACTAAATCTATACAAATACAAGAATATTATAATAAACTAGGCAAAACAAAATCATACTCACAAATAAAAAAGTTACACAAATTATTGAAGCAATTTTTTATTTATGCTGAAAACGAGGGATATATTATTAAAAATCCTTGTAACAACATTACAATTCCAAATAAACAGTCTAAAACTAAATCAGATAATATAGAATATTTTAGTGAAGAGGAAATTGAAAAATTAAAAACTGCCTTTGAAAATAATAAATTTTATAATTTAATTTTAGTTGCTCTAGGAACAGGATTAAGGCAAGGCGAATTGTTAGCTTTAAAGTGGGAAAATGTGAATTTAAAGGATAAATATATTGAAGTAAAAGAAAGTGTAAAAAAAGTATATGTTTTTGATTCCGATGGAAATAAAAAACTCGAAACAATATATCAAAAACCAAAAAGTTTAAGTTCTATTAGAAAAGTTGATTTACCAGACAAAATAATTGATATTTTATCTAATATGAATAAAAATACAGTATTTGTTTTTGAAGATGAAAATGGTAACCCATATTCTGCTAAAACACTTTTTGGCAATTGGAAAAAAGTATTAAATGATAACAATATACCATATAAAAAATTCCATTCATTAAGACATACTTATGCTACTATGCTATTAACAAAAGGTGTTGATTTAAAAACTGTACAAGATTTAATGGGACATTCAGACATAACTATTACTCAAATTTATTTACATGTACTGCCTAAAACTAAATCTGATGCAGTTAACAGATTGAACGATTTATTATAATCCAAAGTGGGAAAAAAGTGGGAAAATAAAAATAGAGTAGCAAGAATTTATTTTTAAATCCTTGCTACTCTAATATTTCATCGATTTGGTGACCCCTACGGGAATCGAACCCATGATTCAGCCTTGAGAGGGCTGCGTCTTAACCGCTTGACCAAGGGGCCTTTTAACTTGCTTTATTAATATACCACATTTGTATATTTTAGTCAATACAAGCACATATAAATTTTATATGTTTAATATCTCTTTTAACCTCTCGTCTTGTTTAGTTAAGTACAAATATCCTATTAGAGCTTCAAATGCTGTTGCATACATATAGTCCTGCATACTTGCATTTTTAGCAATATGATGAGTTTGTGTATTTCTTCCTCTTCTAGCAATCTCTTTTTCCTCTTCTGTAAGACTATTTTCAATATCTTTTAATGTTTCTGCCTGTGCTTTAGCCTTTACATATTTTATTGATTTTATATGTAATTCGTGTGGCTTTAATCTTGTAGTATCTACTAATTTTGTACGGATGTATAACTCATATACGCAATCTCCAACATAAGCCCATGTTAATGGTGACATTTGGTTTATTTCTTCTATTTTTTTATTTCTATTAAATATTTCCAATTTCTTCTCCTTCTACTTTTTCAAGAGTAATTCTGCCTAACCTTCCGCTTCTAAAATCATCTATCAAAATATTAGCAACTTTTTCTATGTTTATTTCTTCACCAGAAATAACAGCTCCTCTTTTTTTGCCAATCATATTCATAATTTCTAATACTTTTTCATTTTCTCCTAATTCTTGGTTTTGTATTATATTTTTTATTTGCTCCTCACTTAGTTTATACCTTTCTATTAAGTTTTGCATATAATTTTTAATCATAGTTTTTAATAGTTCAAAACCAATTTCCTCTGTCTGTAAAACATCATCTTTAATAGTTCCTGTAAAAGCTAAATACATTCCTATTTTCTCATTATTTATTTTAGGCCATAAAACGCCAGGAGTATCTAATAATTCTATTCTATCTGATACTCTTATCCATTGTTTTTTTCTTGTAACACCTGGTTTATTTCCTGTTTGAGCTGCTGTTCTTTTAGCAATTCTATTTATAAATGATGATTTTCCTACGTTTGGTATTCCTAAAATCATTATTCTTATTGATTTTCCAACTCTTCCCTTGCTTTCATGCTTGTCGTTATCATAAATTTGCTCTATTTTTTTTGTTACTTCTTGTATTCCTTTTCCTGATACTGAATCAACTAAAACCGCAGGAATATTATTTTTTTCAAAATATTCTATCCACTTCTTATTTTCTTTTTCGCCAGACAAGTCACATTTATTTAAAATAACTAGCCTTTTTTTATTTTTTATAATTTCTTTTATATCAGGATTTTGACTAGCAAGTGGTATACGTGCATCTAATATTTCTGCAACTATATCAATTAGTTTTAAATCTTCTATTATTTGCTTTTTTGTTTTAGCCATATGTCCGTGGATACCAGTTGATACTCGTAGATGATAAACTTTTTGTATCTTCGTTCATTTTTTTATTTTTTCTCATTTCTCTTTTTTGGTACATATCCATTATTTATCACTTCTTTCTTTTTTTATTAAGTCGTTTTTCCACTTATATATTATATCATATTTTTTTGTGTTTTAAGATACTCTAATGCAATTTTATATTGTTCATTATATCTAAAAATAATATCTATGCTTCCATCTTCATTGACATATATATTTGAAATATAACTATCAACTATATTTCTGTCTATCTTATCTAGTTTTTTAATATTTTTAAAATGTTCTAATCATTCCAAATTATATGAATTGATTTTTTCCTTATCTAAGTTTTCTTTTGCAATAGAATAATAATTAACTTTGTTATTAGTATTTTTTTGATAATTAGCATAGTTTATCTTACTATTTCTACATGGTTTTTCTTGTATAACTGATAAGCCATATTCCTCACATAAAGAATCTGATAATCTTCTTAATTCTGCATAAGTTTCTCTTTTATCATAATATCTTTTTCCATCTTTAAATGATACAGAGTTTATTACAAAGTGATTATGATAGTGATTACTATTAAGATGTGTACTGACAATAACTTCAAATCTATCTTTCCACATTTCTTCGGCAAGTCTAACTCCAATAGCGTGACATTGTTCTGGTGTGACTTCTCCCTCTGCGAATGATTGAAATAATTCAGTACCATTATATTTTTCTGTACAAGTGTATCTTACAAAATAATCTCTATCAATAGTTGAAATAAAGTTCACTTGTGTTTTATGTTTTAAAAATTCAAATGTCTTATTCATTTTTAAAACATCTCCATTTAATTTTTATACTTTTAATTTTCATGAAGTTCAAATCTATATTTTTGTTTAATTTCTGGATACTTTTCACGATCTACTTCTGACATAAACATATTTAATGGTCTTGAAGCAAAATCAACTCCGTTTGTACATTCAGTTGAATATAAAGGTTTATAAATCATTAATTCTTCCTTATTCTCAGTATGTCTTGCAGTACCAATAATTTCATATAAATATAAATTTGGTTCTTCTTTTAATTGTTCCTCTGTCATTTTTTCTCTCTTAAAATGTTGAACGATATCTCCCTTATTAAATTTTCTTTCCATAAATAATTCCTCCTAATCTAATTTAAAATCTAAATATACATATTTATCCATATCGTATGCTAAATTATTATCTATCAACTTTTTAGCAATTTTACAAGATTCAGACATTCTTTTTCCATTAAATAATGGGTCGATATATCTTACTTTTGCCCCGTGATTTACATAGTAAACATTTTGAGGTTTTTCTTTTGATACTTTTACCTTTTTTGCTTTTTTCCAAATATTAAATATATCTTTATATTTAGATTTTTCAATAACATCTATTACATTGCTTTCTTTTAGTCTATATAAATCTTGCTTTGTTATTTTATTTTCTTCACTTAATTTTTTCAATATATCTGCAATTAGTTGCATAGAATATCTTGTTCTATCTTCACGATAAATAACAGATAATCTGCTAGTGACTTTGACAAAATTCCTAGCAATTTTTTTAGTTTTAAATCCTAGTTCTATTTCTTTTTCTTCATTTGTTTGTATTTCAATATCATCATACATTTCTTTAATATTTTCATAACCTAATAGTTTATAAGTAAATAAAGCATTAGATAAAGAATACTCTAATCTATCAGCAGATAATTTTGGAGTATCATTATCAGCAATAGGATAAATATGATAATTATCTACTTCTGATATTTCAATATTATCTCTTTTTAGCAATTTCATTATTTCATCAGAATTTTTAATAATTTCTGTTGTTAAGTCCTCTGTTGATTCTTGTGTCATATGATCTCCATTTAAGAAATCCACACAATGTTTAAATGCAGGAGTTGCTATATCGTGGAATAAACCTGATAAAGTCTGTTTTTTATCACGAGTAAAATGCCACACTATTAAAGCAACTGCTACTGAATGGTCTAAACTTGAAAAGAAAAAATCACTTTCAAACAAATCAGAATATATAGTACCACAAGTCACACTTATATATTGCTGTGATAACAATTCTTTTGTATCTATATACTCATTTAACCATTCTGGAAAATCTGGCTCTAATATTTTAAAATAATCTTTTATCTCTTTATTAACACTATCTATATATCTCATTTCTATCTCCTTATACAATTTGTTTTAGTTCATTAAAAAATCTTTTTTAGTTATGAGTACATTTCTATTATCAATCATATATGATAAAAATTTATTTTTCTAATACCCTTATCTTTAATTTTTTCAATTAATAATAGATTATGTCCCCAAGGTAATTTGGCAACAAGCTGTTGCCATTTTTCATCTTCAACATTTTCTTCATAGAATAATCTCATTGACCTTATATTTCTTTCAGAAAGGCCTTTCATATTAGGAAAAGTTAATTTAAGTTCTGTTGACACTTGCTTCGTAAAATTATTTCCATATTGTTTGTTTTCTGAAACAATTTTTCCTAATTTAAAATACAACATAATTAAATTACTATTGACTTCCTGCATAGTTTTAATTTACGTATTTATAATTTCTTCTTTAATATTACTAATAATATCTTTATAATTTTTATCTAGCATAATTCACATCCTTTCTATTGTTTTTCATAACTCCCCACTTACCAGTTGATACTCGTAGATGATAAACTTTTTGTATCTTCGTTCATTTTTTTATTTTTTCTCATTTCTCTTTTTTGGTACATATCCATTATTTATCACTTCCATTCTCTATCATTCTTGTTTCATTTAAAAAATTGTCAAAGTCTGATTTATATAATTTATCTTGTTTAACTTTAAATTTATCATACTCTTTATAAGCTAATTCTTTTGCTACACTAGCCGATATTTTCCCAGCATTGTGTAATATTTCTTTACCATTAAATTGCAAAAATGCATTCAACTTTTCTACCCAATCTTTCATCGTCATAGCATTATGATTTTCTGCTTGTAATTCTGCATAGTCTAAATACATAGTTACAATTCTATTCAAATCTTTTAATTCCTTTTCATTTAGATAATTTTTTGCAATGTCCACATCATATTTATAAATTGGTCCATCAGGAGAATTTTTCCAATTTGTTAGTCCCATATTTTCTTTTTCTGAATCAACTCTGTTATATATTATTTCGGCTGCAGTATTACCTGTTATTGCATAATGTAATTTATTTTGAACTGTTTTAAAAAATTCTTTTGTTATTTCTGAATCTTTATCATAATCAACACTACAAGAAGAATATATATCTGTTATTTTTTGATAGAATCTTCTCTCGCTCGAACGAATATTTCTAATTCTTTCAAGTGTTTCTTCAAAATAATCTTCGCCAAATATGTAATTAGGATTTTTTAATCTTTCATCATCCATAACTACACCTTTTATCATGTATTCTTTTAATATTTTAGTAGCCCAAATTCTAAAGTTGGTTGCTTTTTTTGAATTTACTCTATATCCAACTGCAATAATCATATCAAGGTTATATATCTTTACAGGTTTTTTCGAATTATCAACGTCGGTTTTTCCGACGGTGTTATTTTCATCAAGTTCACCACTATTTAATATATTATTAATATGTTCTGTTATTGTGCTTCTTCCTACACCAAACAATTCTGAAATTAAATTTTGTGTAAGCCATATATCGTTATTTATTAACATTACGCTAACCTTAATATCATTGTTTGAATCCCTATATATTAAAAAATCATGATTAGTTATTTGTAAGTTTTTATTATTCATATATTATCCTTCCTTTCTTTTAAATTTTTTATTTAATATCAATTTTAACATTTTTATTCTTATCAATATAAATACATTTTACTTTATTTTCTAATTCTAATCTATCAAAATTAGTACCCGAATAACCATCATCTATATAATAATCAATTAATTTATATTCTCTATGTTCTTTTAAATAATTATCTATAATTAATTTTTGATTAGTTATGCTATTTGATTCTTTTTCATTACTATATTCTTCTTTTGATAAACGAAGATACGCTGCTACCTTATATGTCATCTTATTATTACAACTTTCTATAAAATTTTACAAAGAAGATTTTGTTCTTCTTTTTTTATTTCATTTTCAATTATCCATTTTATATCTTCTATCGATTTATCAATATTAAATATGCCATTACCTACTGGATAATAAACAGGATAAACTTTATATTCGTTTTTATTAATTTGTATTTTGTGACATTTTTTTCTATTTTCAGATACAGATATCTTTTTATTTAAAATAATAGAACTAACTTGGTTTCCAAAAGTAATAATTATTTTTGGTTTAATTATGTTTATTTCTTTGAATAATAAATCAAGATATTTTTTTAACACTTCATCAGGCAACGGTCTTGCATCTATTTGTGTACATTTACCTAAATTAGTAATGAACAATTTATTTTTTTCAATTTCTTCGTAAACATAGTTGCAAAACTCATAATCCCATTCTTTTGGTTTCTTTTCTTGAATTTTGTTAAATGTTTCTTCACTTAATAAATCAACTTTATAGAACAACTTCCATATATTTTTAGTTCCTAACCATGGAGACTTTCTACCTTTCCAAGATTTATCACTGGCAATATTTTTTCCGGTAGGATTCATAAAAACAAAACATATATCAGGATTTTTTTCACATCCACCATTATATATAGAATCTAATTCCTTAGCACCATATTTAACTTGTAATTCATCATAATCTTTTCTTAAATCTTCTATCTTCAAAATATTCACCTTCTTATAAAAAAGTTTCTTTAAGTAGTTCTTACCCAATTTTTCTTATAATTTTTGTTAATTTTTTATTAAAAATTGTAAAAAGAAATTTAATTAAAAGCCTTATAAAATAAGAGTTTTAAAGAGAGTTTATATGAGTCGTTCTTTACCAGTTAAGGTTGATTTTGTGATAACTATTTTGATCTTTTTCTTTATTCATCTATGTTCACTCCTTTACTTGAATTTTACGTTTATTTCTCCATTTTGAAATATAATTATGCTATCTATATTTTCTCTAATAGATATAAACCTAATATTTAAAGCTGGAAAAATATTTTCAAAATACATATCTGCTTCTATATGACTTCTTGCAAAATTAGATGTTTTTGCTAATTCAGGATTAAGTTCTCTCCATTTTTTAGCCGTTGTATTAAATACTGCAACATTCAAAAAATCTGCTTCTTCAGCATGCTTTAACCATTCTCTATTTTTATAAAAATCATTATCTGGCAATATATAATTTTTAATTGCATCAGTATGTATCAAATAATTATTTTTCGTTAGTATTCTTTTTACATCCCATTCTCTATTCTGATTTTCTAACTCCTTTAATCTCTCAAATTCCTTTATTAAATACAATTTAAAAACGGGACTAATTGCTGATGCAAATTCAAATGCAATATCTTTATGTGCATATGTTCCACCATATTTTCCACGCTTTGAATATATTCCAATCGCATTTGTTTTATCACACCATTCAGTAACACTTAATGTAAATGTATGAAGTCCTGCACTTTTTCTAAACCCGTCGAATTCGACGGAATTAAAATTTGGATTATAAATAGACTCCCATGTTCCTAAAAATTCCAAAGTAATTCTATTTCTTAACCAGTTTCTTATAATGTCATCAGCTTTCGATTTTCCCTCTTTGTGTTTACCAAAATCAGAAATACAAATATAATCATTATCATCTATGTTTGTAATATTTACTTTAATATTTTAATCAAGTAATACTCCATCTACATCAATTCCAATTTGCATTATTATCGCACCCCATTTCGTTAAATAAAAGTTATCTTTACAACCCCATGAAATCTCCCAATGTCAATTGTTGAGGTTCGCTATATTTTGTTTTTATTTTCGCAATATTTAATAACTCATCCAAATATATTATCTCATGCTTTCCTTTTTGTAGTTCAAGTAATTTTAAAAAGACTTCTGCTGTTAAAAAGCAATCAGAAAGAGCTCTATGCCTATTTTCTGGGATTCGTAATCCCAATGTGCTTGCCAAGGTATCTAATTTGTAATTTGACAATTTTGGTAAAACATGTTTGGCTAATAAAATAGTATCTATTATTGGTGTTTTAGCTATTTCTTTACATTCATCTGTATAATGAGATAAAATATTAGCTTCATATTTAGCATTTTGTGCAATAAATACATAGTCTTTTTTTGAACAAGATTTATCAATTATTCTCATTGCTCTTTTAGCATCTATACCATGCATTAAATCTTGTTCTGTTATACCTGTTTGTGAAGTATCAAAACGCGTTAAGTGTAAACCTTCTGGTGGCTTAATCAGCCAATCAATTGATGCATTATTATCTATTTTTTTTTGTTTTATTCTTAATATTCCTACTTCTATTGGCTCTGGTGGTCTTCCTTTTGGAGTAATCGTTTCAAAATCTATTACTAAAAATTCTGTATCATCTATTGATTTCATTATAAAATCTAATCCTCCTCAACATCTTTTAAAAAGATTTTGTTTTTGAAAGCTTCCTTTCTTCTTGAAAGTTTATAATCTTGTATATTAGCAATAGCATTATTGTTTCTTTTTGACAACCTGTTGACCTCAACAAGTTGTTCATCTATATTAAACCCAGAATTTTTACAAGCATCTTTTGCTTTATTTAAACCCTTTAAGAAGTTTCTCCAGTCTTTATATTCTAAAACTTTTGAAAGTTCTCTAGCATACCAATATTCATTTCCATATTCATCCATATGTTTAATATTTTCAAAAATATTATTAGTATATCTATCTACAATTTTCTTCATTACTACCTCCTTCTTCATTTTTTATATAAAAGTTTTCCTTAAGTCGTAATTACCCCATTTTTCCTCAAAATCCAATTGATTTTTACTTATAAAATGTAAAAAGAAGTTAAATAAAAAGTCTTATAAAATAAGGGCTTAAGAGAAAGTTTATATAAGTCGTTCTTTACCAGTTAATATTCATCTTATTTTCATTACTCATTTTATTCACCTATTTTTTTATTTTAAATACATTCTATATTTTATCATAAAAGCAAGTGATTTTCAACTAATCACTTGCTTCATAAAATTTATATTGAGTTTTACATACTTTCCTTGTCAAATATTTTATGCTTATTAATATAAACTAAATACATTCACTGTTTATATAATTTAATAGCTCATTTTTTATTTCTTCATTTGATACTTCACTTATACTATTAGCATATTCAAGTACATCCTCTTCCATTGGTAAATTTGATTTGTTAATTTCAAATTCTTCTAATATTGGTATTATTTTTTCTTCCATTGTAGGATAATATTTGTATAATGTATCATAAGCATTTAATGGTTTATCTGGTTTTGTATATCTGGCACTTTCCCAATCTAATACCATTTCAACATAATCTATATAGTCTTTTTCTAGTTCATTTTTATGATGTGACGATAATCTTCTATGTATTTGAGACACATCCTTTTTATCATAAAACAAATACATAAACATTTTATCTAAATCATGATTTTTCATTCTACATAAAATTGCATCTTTATTTTCTTTTATGTACTTATTTGCTAAGTACATAACTACTTTTCTATGTTTATATGTATATTTTAAATTTGATTCATTTTTCATAATATTTTCCATCCTTTTTCCAAACAGGCCTCTTGTATATCATAACTTATATTTCTAGAAAATCATTCCCTTTTTACGTATTTCTTTTAATGTTTTTTCATATTCTTCATCATGGTGTTTTATTAATTTTTCTACACAATCTTTATCTAAAATATATCTTAAATTGTTTATAAGTTCACTATCTCTCATCTCATATATCTCCTTAATAAATTTCTATTATTATGATTTATTCATAATTTTTACAAATTGACTTTCGTCAATTTCTTTATGTTCAAGTAAATATTCAACTGCTTTTTGAGTTTTTTCTTTATTTTCTGTCAATATTTTAATTGTTTTATCATAACATTCGGCAAGTATTTTATTAGCTTCCTCATATATGTATTTACCAGTGTCTTTCTCATCTGGAAATGTATATAATCCCATGTCTGACATTCCAAATCTTGTAATCATATTAGTTACAATCTTAGAAGCTTTTTCTAAATCACTACCATTACCAGATTCATGTTCTCCAAAATAAACTATTTCATTACACATTCCACCTAAAAGTCCACATATTCTATTCAAATATTCATTTTTGCTTGATGTATATTTAAAATTAGTATTATTGTATTCAACATATCCTAGTGTTCCAGTACCTTCAGCATTTATAGTAATTTTTTTAATTCCTGGTAATTTTTCTAATACATATCTTATAGTTGCATGTCCAATTTCATGAATTGCTGTTCTTCTTTGAGATTTTTCATCAATAAAATCCGGATTTATCATAGATTCACCAGCAAACATAGTTCTTGTCATATCTTGAATTGATGGTATGCATTCTTTTGTTACTAAAGTAATGTCCCCATCTTTTTTTGCAAGTTTTAATAATGTATTTTGTACAACTTTATCTACAAACCTACCATTTCCATTATTCTCCACATTACAAAAATACTTCATCACTTGTTCAACATTTTCTTTTGCATCATCTTCAATTTTCAAGCCTAATGCTGATATTTTTCTATAATATATTTCACAATACTCTTCATCTGTATAATCCGGAAAGTTAAATATATAGCCAACTCTTGATGCAATACCTGAATTTATATTTAAGAATTCACCCATTTCTTCTTTGTAACCTGCAAATATTACTACAAATTCTCCTTTATGGACTTCCATTGCTTTAATTAAAGTTGCAACTGCTTCTGAACCAAAATCATTTCCTGATTTACTACCTTGTGCTAGAGTATAGGCTTCATCTATAAATAACACTCCTCCCATTGATTTTTCAATTACTTCTGAGGTTTTTTGTGCTGTTTGTCCTACATAACCTGCCACTAAATCTTTTCTTTCAACTTCTACTAGTTTATTTTCATGAATCATTCCTAAATCAAATAAAATTTTTGCAATAATTCTTGCTACAGTTGTTTTTCCCGTACCTGAGTTTCCTGTAAAAATCATGTGTAAATTTTGATTTGGTATAACTAAGTTTTGCTCTTCTGCTTTTTTCAAGAATTTTATATAATTCTCAAATTCTTTAATTTTTTCTTTTAAATCTTTTAGTCCTACCAACTCATTAAGCATTTTATCTGCATCATAATTTGTATAATTTGTATTATTTAATTCTTCTATTGTTGGTATGTCATCTATAGTAATTACTCTTATATCTTTTGTTTCTCTTAATGCGTGTTGCATAACAACTTCCTGAATTAGTTTGTCTATAAAACGTCCATTTCCAAAGTTCTTTTTCTTAATAAAATAGTCGAAAATCTTTAATAGTTTTTTATTCACATTCTTATCCACTGAATATCCCATATTCATCATTTTCATAAAGAACATTTGATTTAGTTCAGCACTAGTATAATCTTCAAAGTGAAATGTATAACCAATTCTTGAAGATATTCCTGGATTTATATCTAAAAATGTCTTCATTTCATCTTTATATCCTGCAAAAATAACCACTAAATCATCCTTATGATCTTCCATTGCTTTGGTTAAAGTTGCAACCGCTTCAGCTCCATAATCATTTTCTGCTTTATTTCCTTGTGCTAGAGTATAAGCTTCATCTATAAATAAGACCCCTCCCATTGCCTTTGCAATTACTTCTGCTGTTTTCGGTGCTGTTTGTCCAATATAACTTGCAACTAAATCTTTTCTTTCAACTTCTACTAATTTGTTTTCTGAAATTAAACCTAAATCATATAACATTTTAGCCATAATTCTTGCCACCGTTGTTTTTCCAGTACCAGGATTACCTGTAAAAATCATGTGTAAATTTGATTTATTCATTTCTAATCCTAAGTTTCTAGCTTTTACTGTATATAGTGCATACTTTTCAAATTTTTTTATATTTTCTTTTACTGTATTTAAGCCTATTATTTTCTTTAAGCTTTCCTCTACAGTTTCTCTTCTATAAATATTATCTGGTAAAACAAAATCTTTTTTACTTATACTATAATTTGCTAAGTATCTTGCTAATTCCTCATTTTGAAATGGAAAGAACTCTGCATTTATACTCACATAATCTATAAATTTTTCTTTAATTTTTTCTCTAAGTTCTGTATCATTTCTTAGCTTGTTCAACATTTCATTATTTAAACTTTTATAATATAACTCAAATAAATCATCTATTGATAAGTTTGAAATTTCATATCTATTATTTTGATATACAAATTTAATTTTTGAATCTAACATTAAAAATTCGTCAATCGACTTTTTGTCAGATGCCAATATAATATAATCTTCTCCAAATAAAGATGTTATCAATTCAATTACTCTATTAATTCTTTTTAAAGTAATATAATTAACATTATCTTCACTATTTATATTTTTATATTCCTTAATAAATTCTTTTATATCTGTTAAAACATACAAATGCTTATTGCTAATAGAAAGTTCTTTTACAGTCCATGTTGTAGTACCTGGAATTTCCAGCTTCTCGTATGTATTTTTGAATGCTAAATTATGAATGCTTAAGTATTCCGGTTCATCATTATCAATTTTATTATTTGCTTTTAGTAATTTGCATATTCTATTGGCCAATTCAATTTTTCCTGTACCTCTTTCACCCTCAATAGATATATGTAATCCTTCTTCTGTATTTATTTTATCTATTAGTTGTTCAATATTTTGAGCTTTATTCTTATATTCTAATATTCTTTCAGTTTCTTGAGCTCTTTTTTGTTTAGCTTCTTCTTCAAATTTACATAACTGTTCTTCTTGTTCTTTCAAAGCCTGTTCTTCTATTTCTTTTTTATTTTCTTCATAATATTTTCTATCTTCTTCAGCTTGTTTCCATTGCCCTGTTTTATCAAGATAAAAAAGATATCCAGCAACATCAAATATACAATATGGTAGTGCACAATTCCAGCTATTACATTTATACAATAATTTTTTTACATTTCTTGTAACATTTCTCCATCCTTTAACAGGAGTATCTTTATACTTTAATATATTTTCAATATTATCCGAATTAAATTTATATACATTACAGTCAAATGGTAGATGTATTTTTGCTGATGCATTTTCTCCGTCTTGGCTTCCTCCTTGTTCTACAAACACCATATTATTTTTAAATAATGCTAATGCTATATCAAATGTTTTCCCTGGAATTTTTTTAACTCCGTCTTCTACAGTCCATCTAAATGTGAAATAATCACTTTCAAATTTATTTCTTCTATATTCTTCTCTATCTTTTAATTTTGTTTCTAATAATCCCTTGTTTTTCAAATATAAAATGTAACCAGCATAGTACTTAGGACATTTACTATATTTACATTTAATACATGAACTGTTTTCATAATCATTTGGTAATGTTGTAAAATTATTTGAACTTTTATTTATCATCTCATTATTTTCTATTTTTTTCTTTAATATAACATCATTTGTCTCTTCCTTTTGAAATCTGTTATCACATAAACTAAGAATTTTACTTGAAATTTCAATTTTATTCTTTTCATTTACAACAACTTGTTTTAATGAAACTTCTCCTTTCTTTAGTATTGTGATACACAGTTCTATAAAATCTAATGAAGCAAATCTTAATCCTTGAACCAAATTCCATTCAAAGTCATAATCAACTATTTCAAGATTTTTTAAAGTACCTATATCTTTTAAAATTTGTTTTGTTTCTTTAGAATATTTATCGACTACATTTTCACTACTATTTGTTGTATTTTCACCATTTTTTTGATTCTTTCCTTCTTTCTCATCTGATACCTTTACTTCTTTAAGATTATCTCTTGTATTATCTTCACTATTATTATTTTTTTCATAAATTTTAAAAATTTCTTCATTTAAATTATCATGTAAATTTTTATTATATTTCTCTATTAATTTATCTAATTTTCCTTGTTCTATTTCTTTATTCTCTTTGTTTGTTACAATTGCAGTAATATATTTATATAGATTCAAAAATTCTTTTGATATATCTTTATTATCTAATGTATTGTTTATCATTTCTTCATCAAAGTTTACTTTTCCAATATAATCATCACTATTTTTAAGAGAATATTTTAATACTAATTTTTTCAATTCTTGATATATCCAATTTTGCAATTCATATTCAGAATTTTCATTTTTGCTAAGTATTGGATAAGCAAAGTAATATACATTGTTTATAGAAATAATTTTAGGTAATAATATTACTCCTTTTTCTTGAAAGTCATTTTTTTCTTTCCATTTTGCTTTTATTAGTTCCAATTTTTTTAAAACATATTCATCCATATTTTATTTCCTTTCTCTTTCAATTCATTCATATTCTAACATAACAAAAAATAATTTTCAATAAAATTACAATGTACTAAAAAATGCCTCAGATTACTCTAAGACATTTTATTTATGTATTTTTATATTAGTAATTGTTTTAATAGTTCTCCGTCTCTTTGTGGTATTGAACCTTCATGTACAGAAAAATCAATTTTTAGCCATTCCTAGTAATTCTATAAAAATTGGTCCTTTCATCTTAGCTATATTGTCACATATATATTTTAAATTTTCTTCTATTTTATTCTTTTGTTCATTTATTCCTTCAGATGAATACTGCATAAAAATACTCCTTTAAAAAACTTTATTTAATATTCTTTTATATCTGTCAAATAACATATTTTCTTCTGTAGTATTCATTAAAACGGCTTGATACATATTAGTATAATACCATTTTTGCTCTTCTTTTGGTTTATTAAAGCTTTTCCAAACTTCTTCCCCTTCTTCTTGATACAAATTGTACAAAGACTCTAAATTGCTGATCTTATCTGCACATTCCACAAGTTTTCCATCCATACTTGCTGTTTTTATTTTATTTATTGCTTCTATTTTTCTTTCTTTCCATGGTAAACTTTTATTTTCTGAAACTTCATCTACTATATTAGCAACTTGAGTTCCAAATTGTTCTTTTATATCTTCTAGTGTGTATTTTGTGTCTTCTACCACATCATGTAATATCCCCGCTATTACGCATTCAGTCTTTGCTCCTGCTCTTTGTAAAATCATTCCAACTGTGAATGGATGAAATATCATATCCACATCTTGTTCTGTTTTTCTTTTTTGACCAGTATGTGCTTTTGTTGCAAAATATATAGCATAATCAATTAGTTCTAATTCGCCTTTTTTCATTTTTAATTAGTCTCCCTATACTTATTTATATAAATACTACTGACAATAATAACATTGTCAGTAGTATTTATGATATTATTTTTATAAAGTTCTATATTGATTTTTATCTGCTCTTTCATCAAGCTTTCTATCATATTCTTTATTTTTATAAAACCAGTCTGTTTGTTTATCCACAGGGTTAACTTTTCTGCTTTTATCAACTAATACATCAAATAAAGCTGCTACTGGTATTACTAAAGCAACCAAACATACAAGTAATCCCATGTATAAGTTTAATGTTCCCGAATTATTTATCATAGTTTCTACATTTTGATACATATATATTCCATAGTAGAATATATGTGATATTAAATATATTATTGCAGATAATAATTTTCTTTTTATAATAAAGCATATACATATAAATGTAATGAATAACAATAATATTTCCATTATCATGTCCATTGGTGGTAAAACAAGCTCTGTTCCCATAGAATATAATGCTGTTGCTACAACTCTATATAACCAAAAGGCAAATGCAAATATAGCAATCAACCAACTAGATAAATTTTTCATATATTTTTCCATCCTTTTTACTAAACAAGTTTCTTATGTATATATGTGGAGTTATCAAACCTGAAAACTTCACACATAATTTTTTATTAGTCTACAAAATTAAATTCATCTTCAAATTTCTCTTTGAATTTTTCAAATACTTTGTTAAGTACATTTTCATCTTCTACACTAACATAAGATTCTTCTTCTTCTGATTCTGTATCTTCTAGTTTTAAGATTACAACCTCTCCTGGTTCTTCTGTTTCTTCTTCATCTACTGGTAAAAGAACAACATATTCTTCTCCTTCATATTCAATTAAGTCTAGAAATTCAAATTCTACTTCATTTCCCTCCTCATCATTAAGTACTAATATATTGTCTAATTCTTCTCCTTCATTTTCATTTTCAACTTTCTTGTTTAGATCTTCACTCATTTTATTTTTTCTCCTCTCGTTTTTTATATATTATAAATATTGTATCTCTACAATGTTAATATCTGTTTAATTTTCTTTATTTATTATTTGTATTTTTATATTGTTTATACATTGTTTTTTCGCTTATTCATATATGTTTCAAGAATATATACTGCTGAAATTGTATCTACTAATTGTTTCTTTTTATTTTTATCAATATTCAAATAGTTCATTGTTTTATGCGCTGCTACTGTAGTTAGTCTTTCATCTATTGTTTCTATTGAAATTTTAGGAAATTTACATTTTAATTTATGTATAAATTTAGTTGTTACTTCTACTCTTTCTGTTTTACTTCCATCCATATTTATTGGCATTCCAATAACAAATGTATCAATTGAATATTGAGATAAAATTTCATCCAACCTTTTTAAGATTAACTTATCATTTCCATTATGGTGAATAGTTTCTAAACCTTGTGCAGTAATTTCTAATTCATCTGTTATAGCTAGTCCTACTCTACTATCTCCATAATCAATTCCTAATTTACGCATTCTATTATTCGTCCAATCCTATATAGTTTTTTACCATTTTTTCTAAAAGTTCATCTCTTTCAATTTGCCTAATTAGATTTCTTGCATCATTATGACTTGTAATATATGTTGGATCTCCTGATAAAATATATCCAACTATTTGATTTATAGGATTATATCCTTTTTCTTCTAAAGCATGATATACTTCTTTTAAGATTTCCCTTGCCTTTATGTTTTTGTCCTTTTCAACTTTAAAGCTAACTGTTTCATCTGATATCATATTGATTTTCCTCCTTATAAATAATTAATTGTATTTTCATTATTTGAAGCTGTATCTAAATACTCTTCTAATTTTTTTGTAAGTCCTTCTAGTGCAGTTCCTTTATAATATGTAGATAATACTACATTTATTTTTGGAATTGCTTCTTTATTTTTGTCTACAGTTATTTTTATGTTTTCAACTTTTTCTTTTACTTGACTCATAAAACTAACAATAGCATCCATTTCAATTCCAGAAAAGACTATAGCAAATTTTGGTCCCATATATCTAACAAATATATATTCATCTGATAAATCTTGTTTTACTTTTTCACTTACTTTTGTGACTATCTCATTTCCTATTTTTCTACCTATTGTTTCATTTATTTCTTCTAAGTTTGTAATTTTAAATAAGCACACTGTTGAGGTTGTATATTTGTCTATTGTCCTTTTACCTTCTCCAAACAAATACTCTGCTGATTTTAATTTTGTTAATTTATCTTCTCTAACTATATTTTCTATTATTTGTTGTTTTTCTACAGTCTTTAATACTGATACAATATTATTTTTTACAACTTCTAGTATTGTTGTATCAATATTATCAAATTCATGAGGTTTACTGCCTTCAATAATCCAATAACCAATATATACATTATCTATGTAAAGTGGGAAAAATATTGCTGATTTAGCTCTTTCAAATTCCATTTTTTGATATGGTAATCTTTCCCCTTCTTTTTCAATTGTAATATATTTTGGAATTGCTGACTGTATACTGTCTTTAAATGTTTCTTCACTTTGTAAGTTTCTTAACACTTCCCAATGTTTTTTATCAACATTTGATGCTTTAATTACATATTCAGTACCATTATATACAACTATTGTAGAATATTTAATATTGTATCTTTCAATTAATATATTATTGATTTTTTGAATTTTTTCATTTACAGAGGTGACTTCGCTTATAGTATTCATAAAATCTTGTAGTATATTTAAATTGGTTATTTTTTGATTTATGCTGTTAAAGTTTTCTATTTTTTTACTTATTGATAAGTTATATGCAAGTAATGCTACAATTATTAGTATTAATATTATTATTATTGCTAATGGCAAAAAGCTCACCCCTTTTTGTAAGAATATTTTAATAGTTATTTTTCATTTTATTTAGTGTGCTATTCATACTAGCTGAGAAATTGTTTCCACTGCTATATGAATTATATGTTTTATTGTTTCTTGTTGTATTATTTTCAACTAAAGGATATACCATATCACTCAATGTATTAAGTGCTGTCATACAATTTCTAGAATATCCATTTAAAGAAATTTTACAATTGATAATTCCATCTAGGTATTTTGCATAAGTTTGTTCTTCAAACGGAATTACACAATATTTAACAGTGTCTTTATTAAATAATTCTGTCATAAATGACATTGATGGGTCATTGTAATATGCCATTCCTCCAATAATTGTCTTCTCTGTTACACTTTTTAAGTTAACCATTTTATTTAAAACTACTCTGATTTTTTCTGGATTCAATGCATTTTTAGCTTTTAAATTTCTTAAAAATGCTGTTAATGGTTGTATAGTTAAAATGTCTAAACTTTGCACTAGATATATTTCTTGTGCTTGTGCAAAATAATTATAGTCTGTATCATAGTCACAATCAATAATTACCAAAGAATAATTTTTAGTCAAAGTTTCTAATATATTAGTGTAATTTGAAGTATCTTGTTTTTTACCTGGTAATGAAGTATATACTGCTAAATTTTTATGTACTTGAATTCCTTTAGCATTTCCAATTTTTAGGTTTTCTATAGATGAATAAGCTATGTTACGTAGGTTTTCATCATTTTCAGTGTATATATAATAAGCATTTTTGTTTTGAGTTAAGTCAAGAATTGCAGTGTTAATTCCTTTTTGTGAAATAATTTCCGCAGTATTATTTACTAAGAATGATGTTCCATTTTTTGATGTTCCTATAAATGTAACTACTTTTTTATCCTTTGATATGATGCTCGCTGTACTTGTGTTATTATAATTATTTGTTGTTGTTTGTGTCAAGTCCATGCTATCATTATTTCTTGGAGTTGAAGATATATTATTGTTTTCATTCAAATTAGAAACACCTATATGACTTCTTTCATTTTGATCACCATCTTGTGCAAATAGGAATTCATTATCTATTCCTGGTAAAATTATGTCATTATCTGATTCTTGATTTGTATTGCTTTTTTGTTCTTCATCTCCTAGTTCAAATAAATTTACTGGAGATGATACATCTTCTTCTAAGCCTGGTAAAATATTTGCTTCTTCGCTGTTTTCATCATCTTGTTCTATTATTTCTTCTTGTTGTTTTTTAGGTCTTCCTCTTCCTCTTTTTACAACTGTTGCCTCTTGTTCTTTCACTTCTTGTCCTGCTTTTATTTTTTTAGGTCTTCCTCTTCTTTTTGGTTGTTCTAATTCAACTTCTTGATTTTCTTCAATTTGTTCATCATCTGTTACTATATCTTCAAATAGATCTTCTTCTTCATTTTCATTCTGATATATTGGTTGCGAAATTGTTGGCTCTTCTTTTGGCTTTACACTGTTCACTTTTCTTACTGAATTAGTATTTATTGCTGAAGGTATAATAACTGGTTCAGTTATTACATTTTTTTCTAAGTTTTGTTTTATTATATCTAAATCTTTTGTGTCATCAACTGGTTTTACATTTTTCTGATTCTTATCTTTGTTTTTATCTTTATCCTTTTTATAATTATTATATTGATTGTATTTTCTATCAGGTTTTGAAGGCATTCCTAAAGCAACAACTTCTTGATATTTTGGACTATTAGCTTCTAGTACTGCTTTTACGTTTAGTGGTAAGAATTTAGCAATTAATCTTAATTGTGAATCTGTATATTGGCTCGCAATATGGTCAAAGCTCTCAACATATTGTTCTTCATTCCTTCCAAGTCTTTTATAGTGATTTAAAATATTCTGAATTTCAACTTCACTAACGTCTCCTTCATTTTCTACTTTATAATCCACATCATCAGGATCTATGTGGTAATACACTTTTGCTTCTTTTTTACTACGTGGTCTATTTAATAATTGACACACAGCAGTAATACTCCTATCTTTTCCAATAAGAGCATTATAAACACCTATTCCAAACATTTTAACTAGTAATGGATCTGATTTTTCTCTTCTATCAGCACATATTAAAATTATTGGAATATCATTTCCATTTTGCTTTGTTGCTTCATCGCTAATATTATCCATTTTCTCAAAAATAAATTTATCTATTTGATCATAATTATTATTAGAAAATGGTTGTAAATCTTCACTTATAACAATTCTATCATAAGATTTATCTCTTTGTAATTCTTTAATAATTGCATTAAAATAATACACATTTTTTGCTGAGATAATTTCTTTATATTCTTGTTGATATTTTTTTGTTATTGACTCAGAAATGCTTTCATTATTAACTGCAAATAATACTTTCATTCGTTTTAACCCCTCCAACCTCTTACAACTATCGCAAAGATTAATGGTAGTACTTGACAAATTACCATTACTGTAATAATAGCTACTAGTACACCAAATCCTTTATCTTGAACATCTAGTTTTCTAATACCTATAACATAACGGTAAATTGCTGCTAAAACAATTCCTACAAAACCAAATGGAATGCTATATATTCTAACTATATTTAAAATATATGCAACAAGTCCGTAAGTATTGTCTCCATAAGCTACCTGATAATCTTCTAATGCTTTTAATGCTTTATCTTTTAATCCTACTAGATTAGTTGTAGCTGTTTCTGAGGTTATTGTATTTTCTTGAGCGTTACTTGCATATACAGTAACTGTTCCAAATATGATTAATAATATAAATAATATTGAAATTACTTTCTTCATAAAATACTGCCCCTTTTCATTTTTTCACTTTCATATATTATATCATACAATAAAGTCCAGAAAATATCAAGGAAAAACTGGATATTTTTATAAAAATATCCAGTTGCCTTTATAAGTTATTATATAAATGTTTCATCCAGTAGTATACGCCATTTGCCCAGTTTTTATCTGTTGCATATTTTTTATTAACTCCTGTAAGAGTTTCTCCATTGTAATAACATCCATCAGCAATATTTCCATCATATATTTTTGTACCTTTTGGATTTAAATAGTATTTTGCAAATACTCTTGCTAACAAGTCTATTCCCTCTGAATAATCTGAAAACTCATAAGCACTATTATATGGGTCTCTATCATAAGCTCCATACCCAAATAAATTGTTTTTATTTGATGCTATACTTGATCCTCCCCATCCACTTTCATGTATTGCTACAGCTGCCAAGAATACTCCATTAATATTATATTGTTTTTCAGCATAATAAAAATATTGTGCATTATCTTTAAAAATATTATTTTTGTCTTTTGTTTCATTTGCAAATATTTTTTTAAATTGTTCTAATGATAACCCACTTGGTTTGTTCAATTTCATGTTAAAGCTTAAACTTCTTATCAACTGTTGTTTTGTATATTTGCTGCCTTGCACTATCTCAATTTCATCTTGTTTTAGCTCGTTTGGATTTATGCTTGTAAAACATTCTGCTTTTGCCCATCCTGCATAACTTTGATATTGAATCTTATACCATTCTTTTTTCTTTTCAATTAATTCAACTTTTGTGTTTTTATTTAATGTTATTAATTTTTCGCTTTTTTCATTTGGTTCAATCCTTATTGCAAGAAAACTCGGCGTTATATATATGTCATCTCCAATTTCAGCATTATAATTTATTATATGCCTTCCTGTTCCCACTTCTACTATTTTATTTACTGACGCTTTTGTGACTGTATTTCCAACTATTTTTTCCTCAGTAAGTTTATCTCCTTCATATATTTTTTTAGTTATTTCTTCTTGTTTTCCATCTATTCCTTCTTGTACCACCTGTATCATTCCACTAGGTAACTCAGGATTATTTTGATATTTTGTAATATATTCTAAATCTATTTCTTTTTTTACTATTTCTTCTTTCTTTTTATTTTGAGTATTTTTCTCTAATATTTCATTTATGTCTATGAATTTTTTTTCTATAGTTTCGTATTCTTCTTCAACGTTTTGTGTGGCTGCATAAGCTGTTTTCTTTTGAAAAATAAACATATATGCACACAAACTTACTACTAATCCTATAATTAGTAGTAGACTTATGATTAATACTTGTGTTTTTATTTTATGGTTTATTTTTCTCATTTGTTTCACCTAAATTAATTTTAATATTTAGGTATTTTTTTGTCAATAATTGTCGTTCAAAAACATCTTTTACCAATTAACATGAAAAGACACCTAGATATAGCCTAGGTGTCTTTCTATTTCCAATAATTTTTTCCACTCTCTTATTGTTTTTAAATTTGTTTAATTAGCCTCAATAATATTAAGTTGGATTTCAGTATTGTTATTATTTTCCTCTATTATTTTTTCATAATGCTCTTTTTGCAAAATTATAATAGTAGTAAATATAATACTTAGTATCAAAATACATGATATGAATAATTTTCTTGTTATCATTCTTTCATTCTTCATATATTTCTCTCCTTTTATATTAAAATAATTTGAGCATTTTCTTCTCCAACTAGCTCTTGAAATTGTTTTAAAATTTCTGGTGTCATATAAATTCCACCTGCTTTATCAAGTTTTTCTCCATTTTTTATTTGCATTTGCATATTACTTCTTTCTCCATTAAAGAAGTGAATTGCTCCTTTAAGTTTTTCTTTAGTTTCTTCGTTAAGATTTGTAACATTTAGTTCAAATGCCTTTTTCTTGATTTCTGCAAATTCTTTTATTGTTCTAGCTACAATTTTAGGTTCTTCATCTTCTCTAATGCTTAACCTGCCTTCTACTTCAACAATATTGTCATTTACTAATATATCAGAACATTGTCTATAGCAACTATCAAAAACTATAAATTCAGTTGTGCCATATAAATCTTCAATTGTAACAAATGCCATAATTGTATTGTTTTTAGTATATTTCTTTTTAACACTTGTAACTATGCCTGCATATATTACATTTTGTCCATCTTGATATTCTGTAACTTTCTCATCTTCTTCTATTTCACTTGGTTCTGATAATTCTCTTAGTTTCAAGCTATTTATAGTAGTTTTTGCTTCGATTTGTGCTCTCATTTTTTCCAGTGGATGTCCCGAAATATATATTCCAAGCATTTCTTTTTCCATTGAAAGTTTCTCTTTTTCATCATATTCAGGTTCAATTATATAATTATATTTTATTTCTTCTTTTTGAGTTTCTCCTCCTAAGTCAAACATTGAAACTTGACCATCAAATCCCTTTTTGTCATTGCTTATTGTATCAATAATATTTTCATAAGATGCCATAAATGTTTTTCTTGTTTGTCCTAGTTCATCAAAAGCTCCCGCTTTTATTAAACTTTCAATACATTTTTTATTAACTGTTGTTTCTTTTATTCTTTCACAAAAATCACTAAAATCTTTAAATTCTCCATGTTTTGTTCTTTCTTCTACAATTTCGTCAACAGCAGCTGTTCCCACATTTTTAATACTTCCAAGTCCAAAACGAATTTGATTTTTATCAACTGTAAACCTTGTATAGCTTTTATTTATATCTGGTTTTAATATTTGAATTGATAGTCTTTTGCATTCTTCAATATAACCTGGTACTTTATCTAGATTTCCTAAAAAACTATTAAGCATTGCAGCCATAAATTCTGTTGGATAATATGCTTTTAAATATGCAGTTCTAAATGATATAACTGCATAAGCTGCAGCATGTGACTTATTAAATGCATATTTAGCAAATTCAGCCATTTCGTCAAATATTTTATTTGCAGACTTTTCATCTATGCCATTTCTAATGCAACCAGGAACAACAATATTCCCATTTTCATCTATTTGTCCATGTATAAATATTTCTCTTTCCTTTGCCATTACATCTAGCTTTTTCTTACCCATGGCTCTTCTTACTAAGTCAGCTCTGCCTAATGAATAACCAGCTAAGTCTCTAACTATTTGCATAACTTGTTCTTGGTAAACCATACAGCCATAGGTAACTTCAAGAATTGGTTTTAGTGCTGGATGTGTATATACTGCATGTTCTGGATCTTTTTTATTTGCAATATATCTTGGTATTTGATCCATTGGGCCAGGTCTGTATAAAGAAACTCCCGCAATTATATCTTCCAAGCAGTCTGGTTTCAATTCCTTCATGAAGTTTGTCATTCCTTGACTTTCAAACTGGAATATACCAACTGATTCTCCATTTTGCCATAGTTTGTATACCTTAGGATCATTCATCTTTTCGTCAAACTTAACATCTATTCCTTGATTTTGTTTTACCAAGTCTATTGTATCTTGAATAACAGTTAATGTTCTTAATCCTAAGAAATCCATTTTTAAAAGTCCAAGTTCTTCTAGTGTTGTCATTATATATTGTGTTGATATAGCTCCATCTCTTACATACAGTGGCACATAGCTTACTACTGGTTCTTTTGTAATAACTATACCACAAGCATGTGTTGAAGCCTGTCTTGGCATTCCTTCTAAAGCCATGGCAATATTTAACATTTTTTTAATTTCTTCGTCTGTATCGTAAAGGTCTTTTAATTCTTTGTTTTGCTCCATAGCTTTTTTTATTGTAATATGTATTTCATTTGGTATCATTTTAGCTAGTTTGTCTGCTTCTGCATAAGGCATATCTAATACTCTTGCAACATCACGAATAACCATTCTAGCAGACATTGTTCCAAATGTAATAATCTGTGAAACATGGTCTTTACCATATTTTTGCTCAACATATTCTATAACTTTATCTCTTTTTTCATAGCAAAAGTCAACGTCAAAATCAGGCATACTAATTCTTTCAGGATTTAAAAATCGCTCAAAAATTAGGTTATATTGAATAGGGTCAATATCTGTAATTTCAATACTATATGCAACTATTGAACCAGCCCCTGAACCTCTACCTGGTCCAACTGGTATATTATGTGTTTTAGCATAATGAATATAGTCCCATACAATTAAGAAGTAATCTACATATCCCATTTTTTTAATGACACTTAGTTCATATTCTGTTCTTTCCAATATTTCTTTACTTAGGTTTTCTCCATATCTATTTTTTAGTCCATCATAAGTAAGTTTTTCTAAGTAATCATAGTGAGTTGCAAATTCTTGTGGCACATCATAATTGGGCAAAATTGTATGTCCAAATTCAAATTCTACATTACATTTTTCTGCTATTTTCACTGTATTTTCAATCGCATCTGGTACATTTTTAAAGTAGTCACTCATCTCTTCTGGTGATTTAACATATAACTCATCTGTGTCAAATTTCATTCTGTCTTCATCTGTCATACGTTTTCCAGTTTGTATACAAAGTAAAACCTCATGGTTATATGCATCTTCTCTTTTTAAATAGTGAGCATCATTTGTTGCTACAAGTGGAATATCTAGCTCTCTTGATAATTGTATTAATTTTTGATTTGCTAAAACTTGTTCTTTTATTCCATTGTTTTGGATTTCTAAGTAATAGTCTTCTCCAAATATAGACTTATACCATAAAGCAACTTCTTTTGCTTTTTCCATATCATTTGCAAGTATTGCTTGGTTTACTTCTCCTGCTAAACATGCACTTAAGCATATTATCCCTTCATGATATTTTTCTATTATTTCGTGGTCTATTCTAGGTTTATAATAAAAACCTTCTGTATAACCTAAAGAAACTAAAGTTGCAAGATTTTTATATCCTTGGTTGTCTTTAGCTAATAATATTAAATGATTATATTTTGCATCTAAATTAGGGTCTTTATCTTTTCTATTTCTTGGTGCAACATAAACTTCACAACCTATTATTGGTTTAATGTCATTTGCTTTGCATGCTTTATAAAAGTCAATTGCACCAAACATAGCGCCATGGTCTGTAATTGCCATAGCATTCATTCCTAATTCTTTTGCCCTTACCGGTAAGTCTTTTATTCTATTTGCTCCATCTAGTAAACTGAATTCACTATGTATATGCAAATGTACAAAATTTGACATTTTATTTTTCTCCTTTTTGTGCTAATATTCTGGCCATTTGTACTCCAGAAGCAGATGCCATCATTAGTCCTCTTGTCATTCCTCCTCCATCTCCTATTGAGTATAATCCTTTTATGTTTGATTCAAAATTGTTATCTATTACAACTTGGTTACTATAAAATTTTATTTCTGGTGCATATAGTAAATTATCTGGATCAGCAAATCCTTCAACAACTTTATCCATACTACGTATAAAATTTAAAATATCTGTCATTGTTCTATAGCCAATTGCATAAGTAATATCTCCTGGTACTGCTGATTTTAAAGTTGGAATAACAGTATTTTGTTTTAATTCTTGTTCCCAAGTTCTTTTTCCTCTATAAATATCTCCCAATCTTTGTACTAGTATGTTGCCTGCACCTAATTCATTTAAATTTTTTGCAACATTTCTTCCATAATCAATTGGTTTATTAAATGGATATGTAAAATGATGTGAAACAAGAATAGCCAAGTTTGTATTTGTACTTTTTCTTTCTTTATATGAATGTCCATTTACTAAGCTTAGGTTATTATCGTATACTTCTGATGCAACAAATCCACTTGGATTTTGGCAAAATGTTCTTACTTTGTCTTTAAAAGGTTCTGGTTTTCCTATGAACTTTCCTTCATACATGTAAGTATTTATGTCCTTCATTATTCTATCTGGTAATTCATATCTAACCCCTATATCTACAATTCCAGACTTAGTTTTTATATTATGCTTTTCACACATATTTACCAGCCAGTTAGCACCTTTTCTTCCAACTGCAATAACTACATTATCTGCATATATTTCTTCAAGTTCAGCATCCTCGTTGTTTAATTCTTTAGCTGGCTTTATTCTAACGCCTTTTATTTTTCCTTTTTCAATAATTAAATCTTCAACTATTGTTTGATATTTCATTTCAATGTGATGTTCTGATAAATAATCTTCTAATCTTTTATATAATTCATGTGCTTTTTCTGTTCCTAAATGTCGTATAGGAATATTTATAAGGTTTATCCCTTCTTTTTTTGCTTTATCTGAAATCTTTTTTATTTCTTCTTGGTGTTCTGTTCCTTCAAGTTTAGTATCTGCACCAAAGTCTAAATATATTTTATCTGTATAATCTATTAATCTTTTTGTTTCTTCTACTCCAATATATTCATGTAAAATTCCACCAATATATATGTCATCATCTTCTTTATTATATAAAGATAATTTTCCATCTGAAAACGCTCCAGCTCCAGAAAATCCACTAGTAATATTACAGAATGGTTTGCATTTAATACAATTTCCTGTTTTTTCTATTGGACAATACCTATCTTCTACTTTTTTTCCTTGCTCAATTAATAAAACTTTATGTGCTTTTTTTAATTTTATTAATTCATAAGCCATAAATATTGAACTTGGTCCCATTCCAACTGCTATTACATCATATTTTTCACTCATAAAAATATTCTCCTTATATAATAATTATTCAAGTACAACTTCTTCATACTCACTTTTAACTAAGCATAAAGCAGTCTTACTTGTTTTTCTATTTAATGCCTGCTCTAGTGCTGTTTTGTATATTTCTAATTGTACTTTATATTTATCAAGTATTTTTTCTTTTGCATTTGGTTCATTTGAAATGTAATCTGTTTTAAAATCAATTAACACTAAATTATCGTTTTTATCAATATAATATAAGTCTATAATACCTTGTACTAAAATGTTTTTCTTTGAATTTTCCGCTTCACTTACAACATCTTTTGCAGGTATGTTTATATAAAATGGTTGCTCTTTATGTACTTCTTTTGCTTTCCTTAATTCTTCAAATAATTGTGATTTTGTATATTGATAAATTAAATTTACATCAATTGCATCTGCTTCATTTTGTGTAATTATTTCTTTTTCAACTAAGTTAAGTATCATGTTTTGAATATCTTTTAACTCATAGTCTTTTCTTTCATCTAATCTTTGGATACATAAGTGTACTAAAGTACCTTTTTCTGCACTTGATATTTTCTTATCTTCTTGCATGAATTTGGGTGTATATGATTTTTTGTATTCTACTTCTTCACTTTCTATTCCTTTTAGTATTTCTTCTAATTTGATTTTTTCTTGCTTAATTTTTGTAACAGATGATTTAGTAGGAAGTGTTGTGTCTACAATATAGTCATATTTCCATTCTAGTAATTCTTTTAATGCTTGTTCAGATTTTTTATTTTCTTCATCTGATTTATTTTTTAATATTTGTTCTATCTTTTCTTTTAAATCAATTTGCTCAACTACTTCTTCTTTTGCTAAAGCTTTTAACAAGTCTTTTTTATTACTAACATTTAAAGTTATAATATCACTTAATTTGTATGATTCTCCTTTTAGTGTAATCGTTCTTCCTTGATTAAACAAATACACATACATAAGCCAGTCTAAGTATGAATTGGCTTTTTTCATAAGTTTAGCATCTAGTTTTATGTTTTCACTTTCATACATTTCAAGTACTTTATTTTTATCTTGTACATATTTAGTAAAATCTTTGCTTCTTCCTGTAATATATAGTTTTTCCTTTGCTCTTGTTAATGCAACATACAAAATTCTTTGTTCTTCTGAAAGTGTTTCCTGTTTCATTTTTAATTTAATTGCATCTTTTGCTATGCTAGAATACTTAATTTTTCTAGTTGTATCCATAATTGTTGGACCAAAGCCAATATCTTGATGTAATAAAATATTGTCATTTAAATCTTGCATATTAAACTTTTTATGAGAGTTGCACAAAAACACAACTGGAAATTCTAATCCTTTACTTTTATGAATACTCATGATTCTAATTACATCTTCATTTTCTCCAATAAGTTTTGCTGAAGCTAAATCTCCATTCTGTTTTTTTAGTTTATCTATAAATTGTATAAAATTGAATAACCCTTTAAAACTTGCTTTTTCATATTGTTTAGCTTTTTCAAATAATGTTTTAAGGTTTGCTTGTCTCATTGCTCCATTTGGAAGTAGTCCGACATATTGGTAATATCCTGTATCTAAATATATTTGCCATATAAATTCATCTAAAGGCATATATTGTGATATACTTTTCCACTTTTCAAGTTTTTCTAAAAAGCTTTCTATTTTGTTTTTTAAATCTCCATCACATATTAGCCTTGTTTTTATTAAAGCCTCATAAAAATTACAATTTCTATCTGTTAATCTTATTGTAATTAAATCATTATCTGTAAAATTGCAAATTGATGACCTTAATACTACTACAAGTGGAATATCTTGTAATGGGTTATCAATAATTTTTAGTACTGATAATATTGTTTGTATTTCTACTGTATCTAAATAAGTTCCTGATGTATCACTAAATACTGGTAATTCCAAATCAGATAGTTCTTTTTCATATATTGGAGATAAATTCGATGTTGCTCTTAGTAAAATTACAATATCTTTTGGTCTAATTTTTCTATAGCCTTGTTTCTTGTCAAATACCATATAATTACTATTTAATAATTCTTGTATTTTGTTTGCTACAAACTTAGCCTCTAATACATCATCTTCAACTCTTTCTTGTTCCTCTTCGTCTTCTTCACCTTCAAAAGCTGTAATTGATTCATCTTCTTTTAAATCTATAATATCTAACTCAGCAATACCTGCATAATTTTTTATTTCTTCTGGTTCCGGGTAATTTGCTCCATAGTTTAAGTATTCGTTTTCGTTGTAATTTATATCTCCTAGTTCTTTGCTCATTATTGATTCAAATACTAAGTTAGTAATATTTAATATGTTTTGCCTACTTCTAAAATTGCGAAATAGCTGTATTTTCAAATTATCTTCTTGTGCCTTTTCTTCTTTATTTTTGTATTCATCATATTTTTGTAAAAATAGCTCTGGCCTTGCTTGTCTAAATTTATATATACTTTGTTTAACATCTCCTACCATAAAAATGTTGTTACCTTTGGAAATGCTTGTTAATATAGCTTCTTGTACCAAGTTACTATCTTGATATTCGTCAATTGCAATTTCTTCAAATTTTTCTTTATATTTTTTTGCAACTTCTGTTGGGTTATTATTTTCATCTAATAATATTTTTAATGCAAAGTGTTCAATATCATTAAAATCAATGCAATTTTTTTCTTTCTTTTTTTCTGCAAAGTTTTTTGTAAACTCTGTTACCAAATTTGAAAGTTTCTCTAGTATTGGAGTAATAATTTTCAAGTCTTTTACGGCTTGTTCTTGTGAACAGCTTAATAGCTTTGCAGTTTTTTCTTTAATATGTTTTTTTACTTTGTCTCTTATTTCTTTTGAATCTTCTTTTAAGTCATTTATTACTTTTTTGTCAACTGGCCATTTACTAAAGTTAAAATTTAATAATTTTATATATAATTCATCCCAAGAATTATATTTTTGCAAATCTTGAAGGTTTATTATATCTTCACTTATTGTTTGATAAAATTTAGTCATTTCAGGATATAACGCCATTTTAGATTTAGTAACTTCAAGTTGCATAATACTCTCTTGTATATCATCGTCTACTGTTTGAATTATAAGTTTTCCCCATATTGTTTGAGATATGTCTTTATCTTCTATTTTTAATAATTCTAATTTTTCTTGTAACCATTTTATTGGAAATGGACTACTTTGTATAAATTTATATATTTTTAATACTAATTCTTGTAAAGCTTCATCTCCACGATAATTTGTATAATTTTCTAAAAGTTCTATAAAATTTTTATCATTTTCAGTATATTTTTGCTCAAATAAATCATCTAATACTTCTTGTTTAAGAAGATCTATTTCAGCTGTATCTGCAATTTTAAAATTGCTTGGTAAATCAATTTCATAAAAATGATTATGAATAACGTCTAAGCAAAAAGAGTGTATTGTGCATATACTTGCTTTATTTAAAAGTATTATTTGTCTTTGTAAATGAACATTTTCAGGATTTTCTTCTAACTTTTTGTATATTGCTTCTAGTATTCTTTCACGCATTTCACTAGCTGCTGCATTTGTAAATGTTACAACTAATATTTTGTCAATATCCATTTGCTCATCAATTATTTTGTGAATAATACGTTCTACAAGTACAGCAGTTTTACCACTACCTGCTGCAGCAGCTACTAATATGTTTGAATTTTTTTCTTGTATTGCTTGTAATTGTTCATTAGTCCATTTAACTTCTGCCACTTTTTCACTCCTTTTTTCGATGTTTTTTGCATGTTTATTATATATTAAATATTTGAGTTTTTCAATAGATGATTTACATGTGAAAAGCCTACAAACAATTTTGTAGGCTTCTATTTTTATCTATTAACTTTTTTATATTTCACCTGCAGTGTCAGTATCTCTAATTTCAGAACTTGATGTATTTTCATCCGTTGAACATTTTCCTATAAGAATCATTTGTCTTGTTCCTATTACATCATTTACAATATTGTCGTATTGAGAGTATAGAAAAAATTGTGTAAATAAATCCTTCCGTGATAAAATATAAAAAATATCAAGGAGGGATTTTTCTATGGGTAAAAAAGTAGAAAAAGAAAAAAATGAAATAGTAGAGGAATTTTTTAGAAGGAATGATCAAAAAAATATTAAATCTATGAATGATATATACACAGCCTAGAAAGATTTCTTTGCCCCTGCTTTTCAACAATTGTAGGATGCTGAAATGGAAGCAAAAATTGGTTATTCCAAAAACGAAAGAACAGATAATAATAATTATCGAAATGGACATTATCCAGAAAGAATTGTAGCAACAGAAATGGGAGATATTCCAGAAAAAGTTCCTAGAGATAGGATAGAAACGGAGAAATTGATTCCGATTTAGTGCCTAAATATTCAAGAACAGCAAATGGCTTTGATGAAAAAGTAATATCTATGTATGCATTAGGAATGTCTGATAATGACATTCAAGAACAAATAAAGGAGATATTTGGCTGTAATCTTTCACCAGATATGATAAGTGATATAACAGATAAAATTATACCTGAAGTACAAGAATGGCAAAAAAGGAAATTAGAAAGTGTATACCCTCTAGTATTTATTGATGCTACACATTTTCATGTTAGAGATTATGGACAGATAGTAAAAAAAGCAGCCTATGTTGTGTTAGGAATTGATAAAGATGGAATGAAAAAAGTTTTAACAATAACAATTGGAGAAAATGAAAGTGCAAAATATTGGATGACTGTATTAAACGAGCTTAAAAATCGCGGAGTACAAGATATTTTAGTATTATGTGCAGATGGATTGACAGGGCTTAAAGATGCAATATCAGCAATATACCCTAAGACGGAATATCAAAGATGTATAGTGCATCAAATAAGGAACTCTTTAAAGTATGTACCATATACAGAAAGAAAAGAACTTGCTAATGATTTAAAAACAGTTTACAAAGCAAGTACAGAGGAATTAGGGTATACTAACTTATTAGAGTTGGAAGAAAAATGGAAACATAAATATCCTGGTGCGATTCAAAATTGGATAGATAACTGGGATGTACTTTCAGTATTCTTTAAATTTTCTGCTGAAATAAGAAAAATAATGTATACAACAAATGCGATAGAGAGCTTAAACAGTACCTATAAACGAATAAATCGAAACAGAAATGTATTTCCAACAGACATGTCTTTATTAAAATGTTATATCTATCAACATTAAAAGCAGAGAAAAAATGGTCAAGAATGGTTGATAAATGGGATTTATGCTTATCTCAATTTAGAATTATGTATGAAGGCAGAATATAAAATAAAGCCTAAAAATAATAGGCTTAAGAAGGATTTTTTGAATCTATTTTAGTATTTTTTCTTTTTACAGATACTTTTTTATGTAGGTTTTTGGAATCGGGTACAACCCTTGTAACAGTAACAATAAACTCCCCATTTGCCATAGCTAAAGCCTCTATACGTACAGGATAATCTTTAAATTCAAAACCAATTTCTTCTTCTGCTTCTTATAGAATATCCCAAAATAAATCTTGTTTTTCTAAAGTGTTAGACATAAAAGAATGAAAATCAATATTTTTATCTTTTAAATCTTGAGAAGTTAGGGTAATTTTAATTTTATTTTCACTAAGTTTTTCGAACTTCATTATACAGCCTCCAAACATCACTACTGCATATAATATTATAAATCCATATAATTGTGACAATTTTTACTATAACACAAAACAATCTAAAAAGGAATAGTAAATACAAAAAATATTGGTAAATGCAAATTTGACATTTGCATTTACTAAATTTGCCGTAACTATATGATACATCATTAATAATTATTAAAATAATTATAGCACATATATAAATAAAATTAAATGATAAAAAAATGGAAAAAAAGTAACGCTACATTTCTATTAAAAATTTTTTTAATAGAAATGTTAAAAAGTAAGGATATATTCCGGAAAATTTGAGTATATAGCTTATCACAAAATTCCCAATAAAATTAAACAAAAAATCACATTTTTCAAATATATAACTCATATTAATTCCTGGAGTTATTACATAAAAAATGTGATTTTTTATATAGCTTCTTGAAAATCACGACATATTTGCCTTGTTAAAATAAATAATTTATAGAAAGAAATAACATGATATGAATTATGAAGAACCATATTTGCGTAGGGATAGGAGTTAAAAAACATAAATGTGTAACATTGCTGAAATAAAAATGTAAATAAAAAAAAATAAATGTCTAAAAATGAAATGTTGCATAAAGTTTCCGTAAAGGATTAGTTTAAATGAGCCTCAAAAAGCAAAGTTGACAAATTTTTTTTAACAAAGGTAAAATGAAGTAAAAAAAATGGGAGAAATGTGATATGTGTAAAAGAAATAAAGTATGTATATACATGTTTATAGTAGTAATGGTGCTACAAATTATAATACCAGCACTAAGCGTTATTTTAGAGACAAGTTATACATTAACATCAGAAGCAGCAGACAATATTATTGCGACTTGGGATAATGTTGGTGATGAGGGAAGTAAAATAACTGCAACGCTATATAATACAGGTATATTGGATATTAAAGGAACAGGAAAGATAAAAAATAACATGCACTGGTATAAGTATACTGATAGTTACAATTATATGGATTGCATATCTTTAATTTATAATGTAATAATATCTGAAGGTGTAGAAGATATTGGAAAAAAAGCCTTTAAGGGTTGTTCAGAATTGAAAAGTGTGCAAGCTAATCATGTGAAAAATATAGGAGAATCAGCATTTGAGCGGTTGCAGGTCGTTGAATAGTTTGAAAATCAATAATGTGAGAAATATAGGAGAATCAGCATTTAAGCGGCTGTAAAAAATTAGAAACAATTACTATAAATAATATAGAAAAAGTTGAAAAAGAAGCATTTTTGAATTGCAAGAATCTAACTGTATGTATACCACATACCATAACTAAAATAGGAGAAAAGGCTTTTTACAATGTAAACAAAGTAAAAGGCGATATAGACGAAGGGCTTATTTTGGGTAACAATTTAACGAGAGTAGGGTCGCAGGCTTTTAGAAAAGTAGGTCATATGAAAGGAAGTAGCGTAGTGCTAACATCTGGTGCTGATACGGCAGATATCTACGCAGATATAAATTCTACGTTTCCAAAAGGAACTACTTTATATATGGGCAGTGCGGCATTCACAGAGACACGTTATAACAATGGCTCTAAATACTTTATACAGTCGATTAAGTTAACTGAGCCTAAACCGGCAAATGAACTCTATGTAAATAAACCACTAAATTTGAAAAAATACAGATTGGAAGCTAAATTTGTAAATGGAACGAAATTGGTAACTTATTTTAAGAAAGGTATTTTTGCCTGTAATTATGAAAATGGAACACAATTTACGTCATCGGGGAAGTACGACGTTAAAATTCAATTTGGAAAAGAATTAAATAATAGAGAACCTTCTGTAACGCATAGTATAACTGTGAAAAATAACCCGATTAAGATAAAGGAAATACAGATAAGAAATTTACCAGATAAAAATGAGTATATGGTGGGGGATTCTCTAGATACAAAAGGATTAGAAGTTGTTGGCATAGATACATATGGTACGGAAATTCTATTAGATAAGGATCAATATACATGCTCACCAACATCTTTTGCTATATCAGGTACCAAAAAAATAACAGTCAAATATAAGCAAAATCCTAATCTAAAAGCAACATTCCAGATAACTGTTAAGCCACGATATACTGCAGAAATTATATCATATCCAAACAAGATGACGTATAAGGTTAATGAAAGATTAGATCTAAAAGGATTGAAAGTTAAAGTAACTAACCCCAAAACAAATCTTGTTTTAGAAGTATTCACACTAGATGATATAGATGCAAAGCCTAAAAATGGTACAAAATTAACTACGGTCGGAACTCAAACTATAAAGATGACATCAAAAGATGGATTAGATTTAGGCTCGTTTAATGTTACTGTAACAAAAGAAACAAAAAAAGTAGAGAGCATTGAGGTTAAAAAAAACACACCAAAAAGAAAAAGTTATATCGAAGGTGAGACGTTAGACATTAGTGGGCTAAAAGTCATAGTACATTATACTAATGGTGATACTGAAACAATAGATAAAGGATTTAACACAAATCCAAAGCATGGAGATACTCTTAATAAAAATAATAAAAAAGTTAATGTTTCGTACGAAGGCAAAGAAACGTACTACGGTATAACGGTTGAAGAAAAAGTAGTAACAAAAATACAACCACACTTGAAAGAGGGCTTTAGATTTGTATATACAGAAGGAGAAAAATTAGATTTAAAAAATTTGAACTTGAAAGTAATATATAATGAGCGCGACGATATAAATGATATAATAGAGGTTGTAGGTAACAGTAATATTACAACGAACCCAGCAAATGGAGATACTTTAGACAATGTAGGCGTAACAACAGTAAAAATCAATTATTTAAATAAGGAAACACAATTATTTTTATTTGTAAATGAAAAAGAACTACTTGCAATAGCAGCAGCAAATTTAGGAAATAATGAATATATAGAAGGAACAAATTTTAATGCGGAAGACCCTTTATTTCACGTGCAAGTAAAAAGAGGACCTACTTTATGGGAGGAATTACCTAAAGGAGCTTATACAGTGGTAGATGGAGATAATTTGAAATTGGGTCAAAAAACGGTAACTATTAGTTATGAAGAAAATGGCAAAACGGTAACAACTACAACTCCAGTAACTGTAACACCAAAACAATTAGAAAAAATAGAAGTAACAAGAGAACCAAATAAGACTGCATATATACAAGGGCAAAATTTTGATTCGACAGGAATGCAAGTAACAGCAACATATAATAGTGGTAAAACAGCAATAATTAATAACTACTCTGTACCAAATGGACAAAATCTAACAGCTGGGATGACTTCTGTTAAAATAGTATATACAGAAAATGGGGTAAGCAAAGAAGTAGAGCAACCAATAACAGTAACATTAAAGCAACCTATTAATATTAGAGTAAAAGAAAATGTAAAAAAAGTTTATATAGTAGGCGAAAAACTTGACAAAACAAATATGTGTGTAGAGATAGAATATGATGATGGCTCAATAGAGCAAGTAACAAATTATGAAGTCGATACAGAAACTTCATTAAGTAGAGCAGATAAAACTAGAACAATTACATACAAAGAAGGAGATACAACATTAGAAAAGGAAATAGATGTACCTGTATTGCCAGCCGAAATTCAGCAAATTAGTATAAAGCAATATCCAGATAATGTGGATTATGTTGTAGGTCAAAAATTCTTTTCAAATGGATTAATATTACTAGTAAAATATGCAGATGAAACAGAAGAAGAAATAACAGAAGACTTTACATTAGACTTGCCAGATGGAAGTGTATTAACAAAAGTAGAAACAAAAACAGTAAAAGTAAACTACATGGGACAAGAAGTAAAATTTAATATTAATATAAATGAAAATGATGATATACAAGCATTAACAATAGTGGATGGTTCTATTGAAACAAATTATGAAATTGGCGAAAAATTGGATTTAAGCGGACTAGTGCTAATATCAGAAGGTTCAAACAATGACATAAAAGTTATTTGGGGAAATTACGAATGTGAGCCAGCAGAAGGAACAGAATTAAATACCAAAGGACAACAAACAATAACTATTAAATATGCAGGTAAAAGAGCCGTTCTAAACATAAATGTTGGAGAACACCAAGTTGAAGAAATAGAAATAGAGAATTTACCAAAAACTAAATATGTAGTGGGACAAGCATTAGATTTAACTGGATTAAAATTAAAAGTTATGTATGATAATGGAACAGAAGAAATTGTAGAAACAGGATATACATCAAGTATAGAAAATGGAACAATATTTAACAATGTGGAAAATAAAACCATAGAAATAACATACGAAGAAAAAACAACAAGTTTTGATATTGATGTAGTAGAAAAACAAGTTGAAAAATTAAAAGGAATATCTGCACCTACAAAAACTAAGTATAAAGTTGGAGAGACATTAGACTTATCAGGAGTTAAATTTAAGGCAATATATAATGACGGAGAAGAAAAAGAAATAGAAACTGGATATACAAGCAGTATACCAAACGGTACAGTTTTAGACACAATAGGATATAACCCTATAATATTAGAATATGAAGGTAAAACAATAACTGCATTGGTATTTGTAGGAGAAATAGCTATAGAAAGTATAAGCATAAACACAGAGCCAGATAAGGTTGTCTACCAAGTAGGAGAGCAATTAGACCTAACAGGATTATCTATAAAAGCAAAATATGAAAACGGAGAAGAAGATATAATTAAAAGTGGCTTTGAAACTACACCAGAAGATGGAGAAGAACTAAACATAAAAGGACAAAAAGAAGTAACAGTAAAATTAGGTGAAAAAACGGCAAAATTTAATGTAGATGTACAAGGTAAAAAAGATGCACCAACATTGACAGAAATAAAAATAGCAAAAGCACCAGATAAAACAAAATATAAAGTCGGAGAAAACTTTGACAAAACAGGAATGGTGGTAAAAGCAACCTACAGTGATGGAAGCAGTAAGGAAGTAACAGATTATATATGTATGCCAGAAGAACAATTAGAGAAAGAAACAACAGAAATTACAATAATTTACACAGAAGATACAATAACTAAATATGCTAAACAAAAAATAGAAGTTGTAGAAGACGGTGGCGGAGACAATCAAGGTGGCAATAACAACAATGACAACAATAATAATGATAATGACAACACTGGAAATAACAATAATGGAAATAATGGTAATAACAATAACAATGGTAACAATGGCAATAATAACAATAATAATAACAACAGCAACAACGGTAATAACAATAATAGCAATAACAATAATAATAGCAACGACGGAAAAAATGAAGATAAAGCAGACGGAAAAATACCACAAACAGGTGAAAATAGCATTATACTAATTGCCGGAGCAATTTTAACTGTAATATCAGTTATTATATACATAAAAATTAAAAAATTTGAAATATAAATATATTCTAAAACACGGCATATGCTACAAAAAGCATATGCCGTTAAAAGTGCAATTTTTTTTCCTATACATATTGAAAAAAAGCATATTGCATATATAATACAGTAGAACTCTAAATAATATTTGTTAGTTAGTAAGTTTAATACCTTATATAAATTTCTACTATTGTAGATTAGTAATGTGCTTCATCTGCAAGTAATGTTTAGTACTTTTATTAGTACAGGCTATTTCTATTGTTAAGCACATGTATAATATAGAAAGGAAAATTAATTATGAATTTTTTAGAGTTAGCAAAAGAAAGATATTCGTGCAGAAGTTTTGCAGAAAAAGAAGTTGAAATGGAAAAGATAGAAAAAATACTAGAAGCAGCAAGATTAGCACCAACAGCAGTAAACTATCAGCATATCATATTAAATAAAATAATGATATAATATGAATAAAGGAGAAAACTATGGGAATAATAAAAGTAATGTGAAACTTTTGTGAATTTTAGCACTCTACTATTGACATTGCTAAAAATAGATATATAATATAATCGAAATTGATAAAGAAGATTTATCAAAAAGTACATATGTGCCACTCCCATCAAGTGTCAACACATAAATATAATTTTAAGGAGTTGATTTTTATGATGATGATACCAAGAAGACGTGATTTTGATCTATTAGATGACATGTTTGGAGGTGTATTTTTCAATGAGGGAGAAAGCAAATTAATGAAAACAGACATCAAAGAGAAAAAGGATGAGTATGTTATAGACATTGATTTGCCAGGTTATGAAAAAGAAGGTATAAAATTAAATATTCAAGACGGATATTTAACAGTACATGCAACAGTTAATAAAGAAGAAAAGGATGAAGAAAAAGGTAAATTTGTACGTAAAGAAAGATATTCAGGAGAATGTTCAAGAAGCTTTTATGTTGGTGAAAACGTAACAGAAAATGAAATTAAAGCTAAGTTTAAAAATGGAACACTTACAATAGAAATTCCTAAAAAAGAAGAAAAGAAAGAATTACCTGAGAAAAAATATATTCCAATAGAATAATAAAAAACCTCATATTTAATATATGAGGCTTTTATTTTATATGATATAATGTAAAAAATATTAAAGGAGGGGAAATTGATGGATATTACAATTGATGTTGGTGGTTACAAATTAAATGTAAGAGCTGGTGTAGTTATAATGCACAATAATAAAATCTTATTACACAGAAATGTAAACTCAGATCATTATGCAATGATTGGCGGAAGAGTTGAAATCGGTGAAAATTCAGAGCACACAATAAAAAGAGAAGTACAAGAAGAACTAGGAAAAGAAATTGAAATAACAGGATATGTATCAACAGTAGAAAACTTTTTTGAAATGAAAGGTGCAAAATATCATGAAATAATGTTCATATACAAAGCAGAATTTGTAAAAGAGGAAGATAAAAAATTAGAAAGTACATTACAAAATATAGAGGGAAAAGATTATTTACAATATGAGTGGATTGACTTAGATAAAATAGATGAATATCCATTGAGACCAGATGTACTAAAAGAGGTATTAAAAGAAAGCAAATTTCCAGTACACAAAATAAATATTGATAAAAAGGAGCAATAACGTATGCCTGAATTGTGGGACATATATGATGAAAATAAAAATAAAACAGGAAGAACAGCAATAAGAGATGTAACTATATTGCAAAAGGGTGAATATCACATAGTTGTAACAGGAATTATACTAAATTCTAAAAATGAAATTTTGATTAGTAAAAGAGCAACGAATAAAAAGTTTGGTGGAATGTGGGAATGCAATGGGGGTTCAATATTAGCAGGTGAAACTAGCAAAGAAGGAATATTAAGAGAGTTAAAAGAAGAACTTGGAGTTATATTTAAACCAGAAGAAGCAATATTTTTAAAAGAAGTAAAACGAGAAAGAGTCCCTCAAAATTTTAAAGACTTATGGTTGTTTAAAAAAGATATCAATATAGAAGATTTGACATTTCTTGATGGAGAAGCAACAGCAGCTAAATGGGTTAGTATAGATGAATTTATTAAAATGTTTAATAATAATGAGATTGTTCCAACAGTTGATTTTGGAAGAGAAGAATACGAAGAAGCATTAAAAATAATATGAGTTATGTAAATTATGATTGAAAAAGATGAAGGTCTATTGGCCTCAGTTCAGCAAGAATGAGGTCGTTGATCTTAAGGCCCTTGAAACGGATGACAAGAAGATGGAGTATTCGTATAACAATAGTGTTATCGCTTTTGTTGACGAAAATGTTGACTTGTATGTGATTCCGGATATTGGGGTTCAGAAGACATTGGTCAGCGCTGGCTATAGTCGGAAGTTTTTCTACGTACCTTTCAGCAATTTGGATTACCCGGTTGAATACGAGGAAAAGTGGAAAAGCCTCTGGAGAGAAGAATAAAGAGTGATTCCATGGTAAAGGAGAGGGCATTGTCCTCTCCTTTATCAGTATTGTAAATAAAAAGTAACAATGATAGAAAAAAATATAATCATTGTTACTTTGATGAAAAAAATAGATTATATAAGCTATATAGAAAATAACTTTAGAAACGCACTAAAACATCTTGGTTGACATAAGTATACCACAAAATGTAAATAAGTGGTGTAAAACTTTGTCGAAAAAATAAAAAATTACTAAATTATGGAAAAAATACTTGTCAAGACGTAAATAATAACATATAATTTTAACATGATATTTTAATTCAAAAAAATTATTTCAAAAATTTTTGTTCTAAAGGAGAAATCAAAAGATGTTATCAATTACAAAAAGTATGGCCTTGCACGGACTAGAAGGCTTTTTAATTGACGTGCAAGTTGACATATCAAGTGGTATGCCATCATGGGATATTGTTGGACTTCCTGATGTGAGCGTAAAAGAAGCAAAAGAAAGAGTAAGAACAGCAATAAAAAATTCAGGCTATGAACTGTTTAGTAGAAAAATAGTTGTAAATTTAGCACCAGCAAATATAAAAAAAGAAGGATCAATATTTGACCTACCAATTGCTGTAGGAATTTTAAAAGGTTTAGAAGCTATAACACAAACTCAAAATGAAGATATTTTAATGATAGGAGAACTATCATTAAATGGTAGTTTAAACCCAATAAATGGAGCACTACCAATATGTATTGAAGCAAAAAAGCAAGGAATAAAGAAAATAATTTTACCAAAACAAAATGAAAAAGAAGCCTCCATAATTGATGGAATGGAAATACTGGGGGCAAATGATTTAGCAGAAGTGGTTCAATATTTAAATGGAAATATAAAAATAGAAAGCTTATCAACAAATTGGGAAGATTGTTTGAAATTAGGTAAAGAAAAAATATTGGATTTTGCAGATGTAAAAGGACAAGAAAGTGTAAAAAGAGCTGTTGAAATAGCAGCTGCGGGACGGACATAATTGTCTTTTAATTCGGTTCACCTGGATCACGGAAAAACAATGATAGCAAGAAGAATACCATCAATATTACCAGACCTAACTTTTGAAGAAGCACTAGAAATTACCAAAATTCATAGTATTGCAGGAATTTTAAAACAAGATACACCAATAATTACAACAAGACCATTTCGCTCACCACATCATACAATATCTGGGGTGTCATTAGTAGGTGGAGGGAGAATACCAAAACCAGGAGAAATAAGCTTAGCACATTATGGAGTATTATTTTTAGATGAATTACCAGAATTTAATCAACATTCATTAGAAGTTTTAAGAGGACCTCTAGAAGATGGAATTGTAACAATAAGTAGAGTAAATGGAAGTTTTACATACCCATGTGAGTTCATGTTCGTATCATCAATGAATCCATGTCCATGCGGATTTTATGGTTCAGCAGACAAAGAATGTACATGCACACCACAAGCAATATCAAAATATATGGGCAAAATTAGTGGGCCATTATTAGACAGAATTGACATACAAATAGAAGTAAGTCCTGTAAAATATGAAAAGCTAGGAAATGACGAAATGCCAGAAAGTTCAGATACAATAAAGAAGAGAGTAAATGATGCAAGAAAAATTCAAATAGAAAGATATAAACAAGAAAATATTTATTCAAACTCTAGTCTAACGCCAAAACTAATTTCAAAATATTGCAAATTAGACAGTGAAGGGAAGGAAATATTACAAACAGCATTCGAGAAAATGGGACTAAGTGCAAGAGCATATGGCAGAATTTTAAAAGTAGCAAGAACAATTGCAGATTTAGACAGTTGTGAAAACATTCAAAAAATACACATCGCAGAAGCAATACAATACAGAAGTCTAGACAAAAAGTATTGGAAGAATTAGAGGAAAGAAATATGAAAATTTTATCTAAAACAAATAAATTCTATCCCAAACGTTTGTTAAACATCCACAACCCACCATCAAAACTTTATGTAGAAGGAAATTATGAATTATTAAACTCAAATTCAATAGCAATAGTAGGAACAAGAAAATGTACAGAATATGGCAAAAAATATTCTGCAAAATTTGCAAAAGAATTATCACAAAAAGGAATGTGTATTGTAAGTGGATTAGCAATTGGAATAGACACTGTAGCACATATAAATTCCATGGAAGAATTAGGCAAAACAATAGCAGTAATAGGAAGTGGATTTAAGCACATATATCCTGAGGAAAATGAGTGGTTATTCCACAAAATAATACAGAATTGTGGATGTGTTTTATCAGAATATCATCCAGATGAGGAAAAAGACATGGCAAATTTTCCGAAAAGAAATCGTATAATAAGTGGGCTAGCATTAGGCGTATTAATAGTTGAAGCGCCATATAGAGGTGGAAGTACAATTACAGCAAAACATGCAAGACTTCAGGGAAAAGAAGTGTTTTGTATACCAAATAGATTAGATGAGCCAGAAGGGTATAGTACAAACTGGCTAATACAAAATGGTGCTAATTTAGTAATGGAACCCAACGATATATTGCAACATTATGATTTGCAACCGAAAATTACAATACCAAAAGAATATGAAGAAATATATAACTTAATAAACACGCAACCGATTTCAGCAAATGAAATATGCAAAATGACAGGTAAAAAAATATCTGAAATAATGCAAATGTTATTTATGCTTGAACTAGATGGATATATAAAATGTGTAGCAGGAAATAAATATATAAAAAAGGAATGATATTATGATAAATCAAAGGCAAGAATTAGGAAAAGAGGGAGAAGATTTTGCAGCAGATTATTTACAAAAACAGGGGTATGAAATTATAGACAGAAACTTTAAATGTAAACAAGGAGAAATAGACATTATAGCAAAAGACAAGAATGAATACGTATTTATTGAAGTAAAAACAAGGCAAAACTTTCACTATGGAATGCCATGCGAAGCAGTTGACGAAAGAAAACAAAAACACATCTGGAATGCAACAAGATATTACATATATTCACATAAGTTAGAAGACCAATATATAAGAATAGATGTAATAGAAATTTACAAAAGAAAAAATAGATTTTACTTGCATCATATTAAACAAATTAAATAATTTTCCATTAACCATTCCACCACAAACTGTATAAAATATATAAAACATAAAGTGAGGAGTGGTGTTTATGATTAAAACAATAGGAAATACACCTTTAATAAAAATAAAATATGAGTACGAAGGCAAAACAAATTATATATACACAAAACTAGAAAGCTATAATTTAACAGGAAGTATAAAAGATAGAGCAGCATATTACATAATAACAAAAGCAAAAGAAAGAGGAGAATTAAAAGATGGTATGCCAATAATAGAGGCGACAAGTGGAAATACTGGAATTTCTTTGTCTGCATTAGGCAAATATTATCATCATCAAGTATATATTTTTATGCCAGATTGGGCTAGTAAAGAACAAGTGCAAATTATGCAAAGCTATGGTGCAAAAGTTATAACATTTTCTAAACAACAGGGAGGTTTTAGAAAATGTATTCAAGAGTCAAGAATTTTAGCTAAGAAAGTAAATGGATTTTTAGCAAATCAATTTGCTAATATGGACAATGTTCTAGCACAATATGAAACAACAGGTCAGGAAATTTTAAATCAGGTTCCAGAAGACATCGTAGGTTTTGCTTCAGGAGTTGGCACAGGTGGAACTTTGATGGGAATAGGAAGAAAGTTAAGGAGAAGATATCCAGAAATAACTGTAACTGCAATTGAACCAGAATGTATGCCGTTGATTTCTAAAAACAGAATAATTAAACAACACAAGATAGAAGGAATAGGAGATGATTTTATTCCAGCCTTATTAGATAAAAACGAAATAGACAAAGTAATTTTAGTAAATGATGAAGACAGTATAAATATGTCAAGAAAATTGGCATCAGAACTAGGAATAGGAGTTGGAATTTCATCAGGTGCAAACTTTTTAGGAAGTGTATTACTTCAAAAAAATATAAAAGGACCAGTAGTAACAGTATTTGCAGATGATAATAAAAAATATCTAAGTACAGATTTAAGCAAACCAATAGATAATAACGAAAAATATATTTCAAACAAAATAAAGTTACTGCAATATGAAGTGATATGAGGTGAATAATATGAAAAAAATATTGAAATTATTATCTATTGTAATAATGCTAACAGTTGCAACAATATATACAATGCCAACAAAAGTGTTGGCATTTGGGCCATCAAGTAATGAAATATACAACGGAATTGATGTAAGTGGATATCAAGGAAATATTGATTTTGAAAAAGTAAAAAACGATGGAATAGAAATTGTATATATGAAATCTAGTGAAGGTACAAATTACATAGATTCAAAATTTGAACAAAACTATAAAAGGGCAAGAGATGCAGGATTAAAAATTGGATTTTACCATTATGTAACAGCAAGAAGTGTAAATCAAGCAGAAAAAGAAGCACAGTTTTTTGCTTCAGTAATATCAGGAAAAGTAGCAGATTGTAGACTTGCAATGGATTTTGAGAGCTTTGGAAATTTGAATAAAAGAGAAATAAATACAATAGGCTTGGCTTTTATGAAAAAGCTAGAAGAACTGACAAAAAAAGAAGTTGTACTATACAGTAATGCCTATACAGCAAGTCGTATTTGGGAAGGAGAAGTAACAAAATATCCTTTATGGATTGCGCAATATGAAGTATATGAACCTGAGAATAGTGGAACATGGAATAGCTGGGCAGGTTGGCAATACACAGACGTGGGTAGAGTAGCTGGGATTTCAAATCATGTTGATAGAGATAAGTTTACAAAGGAAATTTTTATGTCAGAAAGTACAGAAATTCCAAAAACAGAAAAGCCGAAACAAGATGATGAAGACAACAAAACAACTAAGAAAATAAAAATAAAATGGGGAGATACTTTATCTCAATTGGCAATAAAGTATAACACAACAGTAGCAGAACTTGTAAGATTAAATAATATTCAAAATCCAAATTTGATATATGCAGGAGAGACTCTGATAGTACCAGTAAAAGGAGAAACCACCAATAGTACAACAATATATATTGTTAAAAGTGGAGATACATTAAATAAAATAGCGCAAATGTTTAATACAACAGTAAGCCAAATTGCACAAGAAAACAACATACAAAATGTAAATTTAATATATCCACGGTCAGAGATTAGTAGTAAACAGCAATTGTAAACATGACAGTGGACATAGACTATATAAAGTAAGAAGAGGAGACACTTTGTGGTCAATTGCAAGAAGATACAACACAACTATAGCAAATATAGTAAGACTAAACCGAATACAAAACGCAAACCTAATATATCCACGGTCAAATATTTAGAATTTAATTCACTAAATTATGTATACCTTCATAAGATGTATTATGATAAATTTGAATTAGGAGGTACTTATGAAGGAAGTATTGAAACTAAAGAATGTAAGCAAAAAGTACCAAGCGAAAAATGGTGAAGTAGAAGCTTTGTCTAATATTTCATTTAGTGTAAATGAGGGAGAATTTGTTAGCATAATTGGACCAAGTGGGTGTGGTAAATCTACATTACTTTCAATAATATCAGGTCTAGAACCTAAAACTTCTGGTGATATACAAATTGATGGTGGTCTTGGCTATATGCTGCAAAAGGATAGTCTTTTAGAATGGAGAAATATTTATGATAATATTACATTTGGCTTAGAAATAAGAAGAAAAAAGACAAAAGAAAATGAAGCTTATGTAATAGAATTACTTAAAAAATATGGTCTATATGAATTTAAAGACAAATACCCAAATCAGTTATCTGGAGGAATGAGGCAAAGGGCAGCGCTGATAAGAACTTTAGCTATTAAGCCTAAGATTTTATTATTAGACGAAGCATTTTCAGCGTTAGACTATCAAACTAGAATTATGGTTACAAATGATATTTTTCAAATATTAAAAAATGAAAATATTACAGCTATTATAGTGACACATGATATATCAGAGGCAATTAGTATGAGTGATAGAATAGTAGTGTTAACCAAAAGACCAGCAACAGTAAAAACCATTCATACTATTAATTTTGAAATGGAAAATAGAAATCCAATCAACTGCCGTGAAAGCCCTAAATTTAGTAAGTACTTTGATGCTATATGGAAGGAGCTTGATGTACATGTATGATAAAAATATGTCTGAGGACAGAAAAAAATACCTAAGAAAAATAAGAAAAAATAAAATATCTGTTATTTTAACTCAATTACTTATCCTGATTATATTCATAATAGGGTGGGAATTACTTGCTAATAAAGGAATAATAGATAGTTTTATTACAAGTCAACCTTCAAGAATATTAAATACCTTTTTAAATTTATCAGCTAATGGACTGCTAACACACTTAGGAGTAACACTTACAGAAACACTAATAGGGTTTGTTTCAGGAGTTATACTAGGTGTATTTATAGCAATTCTGCTATGGTGGTCTCCATTTTTTTCGAAGGTATCAGAACCATATTTAGTTGTATTAAACAGTTTGCCCAAAGTAGCTTTGCGGACCAGTTATAATCATCTGGGTAGGTGCAGGAATGGGAGCAATTATAACAATGGGTCTTGCCATTTCACTAATTGTAACTATATTAGAAATTCTAAATGGATTTTTAAATACAGACAAAGAACTAATAAAAATGGCACAAACATTTAATGCAAGTAAATTTCAAATATTAACAAAAATAGTAATACCTGCAAACATATCTACATTTTTCAACTCATTAAAGGTAAATATAGGACTATCTTTGGTAGGCGTGATAACAGGAGAATTCTTGGTATCAAAAGCAGGCTTAGGGTACCTAATTGTATATGGTGGTCAGGTATTTCAACTAGACTTAGTAATGACAGGGGTAATTATTCTTGCAATAGTTGCTGCAATTATTTATGAGGCAATAGTACTTTCAGAAAAAATTGTTATGAAAAAAATGTCTAAAAGAACTTAGAAATAACAGATAAAAATGTTACTTATAGGAGAAAAGTATTATAAGTAACAAGAAAAGTTAAATAACATGCCAAAATACTTAAAATCTCCTTTGGCATGAATAGATTAGAAAGGAATGAAAAACTTGAAAAAGTATTTGATTATTGTATTAGTTATTATAATAGTAGCAGCAGGAATAGCTACTTATATATTACTTAATAGAAATACAGAAACAGCGGAATTACAAAAAATTCGTGTAAACGAAGTAACACGTTCTGTATTTTATGCTCCACAATATGTGGCAATCTCAAAAGGTTATTTTGCAGAGGAAGGTTTAGAAATAGAATTAACAACAGGTCAAGGAGCTGATAAAGTAATGACCGCAGTTTTAGCAAACCAAAGTGACATAGGCTTTGCAGGACCAGAAGCTTCAATATATGTATATAATGAAGGAAAAGAAGATTATACACAAGTATTTGCACAAATGACTCAAAAAGACGGCTCATTTTTAGTTAGCAAAGAAAAAACAGATAATTTTAGTTGGCAAGATTTAAAAGGAAAAACTGTTATTCCTGGTAGAAAAGGTGGAGTACCATACATGACTTTTGAATATGTGCTTAAACAAAATGGTCTAGATCCTAAAAAAGATTTAGTATTAGATGATAGCATTAAATTCGACTTAATGGCAGGAGCTTTTGCAGGTGGAAATGCTGAATATGTAACATTATTTGAACCAACTGCTTCAGCAACAGAGAAAGCAGGTAAAGGATATATTGTTGCATCTGTTGGAGAAGCATCAGGAGAAATTCCATATACAGCATATTTTGCTAAGAAAAGTTATATTGAAAAAAATCCTAATATAATTCAAGGATTTACAAATGCAATATACAAAGGAGAACAATGGGTAAAATCACATAGTGCTAAAGAGATAGCAGAAGCAATAGTAGACTTTTTCCCAGATACTGATTTAAGTATGTTAGAAGCAGCTTTACAAAGTTATATAGATATTGATGCTTGGAGAGATAATCCAGTATTAAAGCAAGAATCATTTGCATTACTTCAAAAGGTTATGAAGGAAGCGGGAGAACTTGAAAAAGAAGCTGACTACGGAAAAGTAATTAACAACAGCTTTGCAGAAAAAGCTATCCAAAAATTAGGTAAATAAATTTAAGGCGGAGATTAAAAACTCCGTCTTTTATTGTGTGCATTTTATAATTTATGATATAATACACATGTAGGAAAAAATTGTGGATATTGAGATGGAGAATTTATGATTGATGATAAATATTTTGAAAATGATTTATATTGGAAAGAACATATAAATAGACAGTTAAGTATAGATATGTGGATAGATGAATATAAAAACTATTTTAATAATAAAGGTATTTGCTTAGAATTGGGATGTGGTATAGGACAATATTCTAAAAGATTAATTGAATATGGATATAAAGTTATATCAACAGATATTTCAGATATTGCATTAAATGAAGTAAAAAAATTCAACCCAAATGTTGAAAAAGTAGATATGAGTATGCCGTTAAAGTATGACAATAACAGTTTTGACTTGGTTTTTTCAAGCTTGGCAATACACTATTTTTCTGAGGAAAAAACAGCCCAATTGATGAGTGAAATACATAGAGTTTTAAAAAATGGTGGATTATTTGTTGGAAGTGTAAATGGATTAGAGGGGTATGATGTTATAAAGGATACTGCTATAAGGCTGGAAGAAAATTTTTATTTTAATAAAGGCAAATATATACATTTATTTGACGACAAAGAATTAAACAAATATTTTAAGGATTATCAAATTTTAAAAATTGAAAAAAGAGAAGTTGAAAGATTTGGACACAAGAAAAATTACTGGATATTTATAGTAAAAAAAGATTAAAAATAGTAAAAATGTGATATGTTAAATTTATTTTAATTACAGATCCATTAAAACAAAGCGATGAAAAAGAAAATAATTAGTCTTGAAAAAAACTAAATTTAATGATAAATATAGTAATATAAATAAAAATGAAAGGAGAAACAAATATGGAATATCTTGAAAAAATATTTAAAAGAACAGGATGGACATCTTTGTTAACATCACTAATATTTGCAATACTTGGAATACTTTTAATTGTTAACCCGGAAGGAAGTACAAAAGCAGTATCACTAATTGTAGGAATATTATTTATAGTAGTAGGACTATATAAACTAGTGGATTATTGCACAACAAGAGGAAAATACAGTTTTTATAACTATGACATAGCTTATGGAATAATAGCAATTATTATTGGAATAATAGCTATAGTTTACAAAAGTCAAATTGAAACAATATTTAGAGTTTTAATAGGAATATGGATAGTTTATACGGGAATAATAAGATTAAGTCTATCACTTAAATTAAAATTAGTACAATCACCAGTTTGGATATATAGTTTACTAATTTCTATTATAATGATTATATGTGGAATATATACAATCTTTGTATCAAATGTAATTGTTGTAACAATAGGAATTGTGATTCTAATTTATTCAGTATTAGATGTAATCGAAGATATAATTTTCTTAGCAAATATTAAAAAATTAGAAAAATAACTACAACAAAAAGACAATCACAAAAAATAAAACCGAAAAATAAAAATAAAATATGTGAAAATAACAAAAAACAAAAAACTCATTTTTAATAAAATGAGTTTTTTATTGCAAAAAAATAAAAATAAAAAA
>OLXY01000022.1_pt1 | contig 169881 bp, 129 predicted proteins | sample 1644221 | NCBI WGS metagenome assembly OLXY01 (sample SAMEA103958121, study PRJEB25191) | human gut metagenome | reverse complement strand
TATAAAATTTTACAAATAAATATAACTAATATACCACTACAAATAATAAAAACTAATTTTTTGCACATACAACTTCATACTCTTCTTTTTCTAATTCTGTGAATATCCAATTATATACACGTTCTGCAATTGACGCACCAAACCACCAACCAGTGACATCTCCTATTAACGCACCTATCCTTGCGCCAACTACAGATCCAGGAGCAGCACCAACACCGGCACCAGCACTACCAATTGCACCACTTGTCATAGCTCCAACTCAGGTGCCGTCTTTGCGGATGGCCAGCGGGCGTGTAGCCTCAGGCTGCGTCGGGTCCCAGAACAGGAACCATCGGAAGACTCCGCTGACGGCATCTATGGCGGCTATTTGCAGGTAGCCACGGTACATGTAGCGCAAGTAACTGCTCACCGTCCCGTTGACGCTCACTTTGCGGGTGTGCCGCCTGCCCATGTAGTCGTAGGTGCATTCCACCACGGTTTTGGCGCTTTCATTGACGAAGCGCACCGGACGGTTTTCCGCGTTGTAGGCAACTTGCCAGATGCCGGTGGATGTCCTGATCAATGTCTGATTGCCGTCCGCGTCGTGAACCGGTTCAAAGGCAGCTTCTTCTCCGCGCTCGATAGCGGTGTATTGGTTGAGCGGGCCGGTTGTGTAGGCAGTTGTTTCTTGCATCCTCAACCTGTGTCAATTACCGAGATAGTTGTATGTAAAACTCTAATCGGACGTGGCGACATAATAGCCGATTCCCGTCAGCAGATTACAGTATATTTCGTATATATACACTTTGTAATAAAGATAAAAATCCGATAAGAGACACCCGGCAAGTGTAGCTTACCGGGTGCCCAAAAGAATCTCTATTTAGTTATGTTATTCATTAAGATGAAAAATTATTATCCTATGTATTTTCTTCACTGTGCATTCAGCTCTAACTAATATCATTAATTTTCAAAAAAATATTGCCAATTGAAAAATATTAAATATAAATTTAAAGAGACTTCCTTTTTTGCAAACAGCGAATACCTATAAATTTTAAAATTTTATTCAGCATACATCCATATTTATATTCATAATATTTTTCTCCATATCTAGATATTGGATAGATAATACGATCAAAAAAGTTAACATGAAATTCCATAGATATATTCACATTAAATTTTTCCAAAACAAAATTAATTTCATCAATATTTTTCTCTGTTATAACAATATCAATATCTTCGTTTTCAAGTGAAAAAAGAATGTGCTGATTACTATCAATATCCAGACTATCCTCCTCCCACCACTCAACAATATAATTTATTTTCTCATTTTTAATTTTATTAATCAGATTTTTATTCATTTCATTTTCATATTTTATTAATTACCCATTCTCCTGCTCAATTCTGAACTAAACCAATACAGATAGCGCATAGCCACACGTATAATAAAATGACAAAAATTGATTTAAATGATAAATTACCTTTCCTGTAATTTTTATATAAATTCTTTATGTACTCAATAAATCCTGCAAATCCACTTCCAAGAAGGATTGAACAAAAAATTACATATATGATATGCTGCAAAAAATATTCACCCCCGTTCCATAATATTATGACAATAAAATCAATTAAAGAACATACAAGTATTTTTACCAAAGGGAATTTCCCTATGTACACAAGATAAAATGTGAACCAAATAAAATTTGTCAATAAAGTCAAAACAATAAACAATATTTCTTTCATCATTCTTTATACTTTCTATATGTTCCAGAAATATTTCCTCTCACGTTAAAAGGAGCAGCATAACCGTATTTTTCTAAGGCGGCAAAACGCGTTTGCAGCCAACTATTATGATCGAAATCATAAATATCGCTATATATATGCAGTATAATCTACGGAACAATCTGAATTTACTGTAGCAGTCATCGTCATGTAATATCTTCCTAAAATATAATTTCCTTTACTGGATCTTATTTGAAGAAGTTGCCAGGAATCCAGATATAATTTTTTCTCAAAACATTTATGTTCTATCGCATACGATATAGCCAATCTTGTCAATAAATTAATATTATCTTGGAGACCATCTGATTCGCCACTCTCGAGATCTATAATACATTGAGAATCTATTTTATACTCGCCACCTGTCTTTGAAAGATATTTTATGAACGTTTCATATGCCAAAGAAGAATCAACCCTTGTTCCTATTAAAGCAGCATAGACCTCCGGATATCCAAGATATGATATTCCCTATTCTCCAAAAATCAATACTATACTTAGGAAGATCAGGATGCGGATCAGGAGCTACCTTTTTTGCCCCCCATGAAATTAGCCCAACGTAATTTTTTAAAAAGGTAGGTTGATTTTTAACGAACGCGAACAAATTCCAGCCGCCCTGTTCCATGATGGGATCGCGGCTGATCCACCTTCCGTCGTGCGGATTGAGATGCCGGTAGTTGTAGTAGACCAGCCCAAGTTCTTCATCGCTGTATTCGCTGCTCCACTGGATGGGCTGGGTGACGTCCCCTTCGGCGGCGACTTCTCCGTAAGGCGTGTAGGTATAGACCGTCCGCAGGTAACCGGCTTTCCCGAAGATTTCCGTGACGTTCCTGGTCAGATCCCACCCGTAGGCGTACCAGGTGCCGTCTTTGCGGATGGCCAGCGGGCGTGTAGCCTCAGGCTGCGTCGGGTCCCAGAACAGGAACCATCGGAAGACTCCGCTGACGGCATCTATGGCGGCTATTTGCAGGTAGCCACGGTACATGTAGCGCAAGTAACTGCTCACCGTCCCGTTGACGCTCACTTTGCGGGTGTGCCGCCTGCCCATGTAGTCGTAGGTGCATTCCACCACGGTTTTGGCGCTTTCATTGACGAAGCGCACCGGGCGGTTTTCCGCGTTGTAGGCGACTTGCCAGATGCCGGTGGATGTCCTGATCAATGGTCTGATTGCCGTCCGCGTCGTAAACCAGTTCAAAGGCGGCTTCTTCTCCGCGCTCGATGGCTGTGTATTGGTTGAGCGGGCCGGTTGTGTAGGCGGTCGCTTCTTCCGTGTCTTCCCTCGCGGTTTTCCGGTTGCCGATGTTGTCGTAACTGTAGCCGTATGTCTTGCCGCTGACGGTGGCGGCGGTCAGTTCGCTCCGGCTGTTGCAGGCAAAGCTGTCGTTGACGGTATTCCCCTGGCGGGCCGTGCGCCGCGTAACGGGCCTTGCCAGGCTGTCGTAAACGTATTCCCTTTCCACAACTCTTGTGGCGCCGCGTTTGTAGACCATGGTAGAGACCAGATTCCGCTTTTCCTCATAGCCCCATTCCAGCGTCATGCCGTTGGGCATGGCCATCACGGAGGGCAGGCCGCTTCCTTCCATGTATTGCCAGGTGAAGGTCTGGGGCGCGCTGCCCTGCAGGAACCCGGCCGTGGCGATGCGGCCGTCTTCCCCGTAGCCGATGCTTACGGTGTGCTGCGCCGCGCCGCTCCGCGCGTAGATGTAGCCTGTGCTGCGCCCGAAGGCGTCTTTTTTCTCGGTGATGAGGTGGGTGTGGTTGCCCACTCGCAGGTTGTCGGTTTCCAGTTCTCCGTAGGGATTGTAGGCGAAGCTCTGGCCGGGCGTGGCGTCCGAATAGCTAATTCCCACCAGAAAATTCCGGTGGATAAGGCAGGATGAATATTTGCTCATCCTCATATAGCAAATGTTCCTTCCAGCTTATGCCGGAAGGAACATGGTATAAATAACAAGGAATTTTTACTCTATGATAATTAATAAAGTTTTTTATTAATTATCAACCCAGGAAATTCAAATTATTACCAAATATAGAAAGAGTTAATTTATAGGCCCTTCTATACTTTTCAATTCCAATATATTTTTTTTGAAATCAAAATCAAATATTCCTTTAAATTCTAAATAAATAATATCAGAAGGATCGGGAAATTCTTTAGAAGAACACTCTATCGAATAATCAGATACTAGTTGCCCATTTTTCAATTTAAGCAATGTTCCATTTACAAAACGAATAGGATAATATTTCATATTTCGACATTTATCCATGAACAATTCATAATTATTTTTTTCAGTTACAGGAATAAACTCCAATTGATTATTTTTTCTTGTAACAACAAAAACAACCGACTCTCTTTTAATAGAACATACTAGAATAAGTCTATTTTTGTATTCAATAATGTATGGAGAATCTATATATTCTCCTGGAATATCTTTTTCTAGGCCATGAATTTTAACATAATATTTTTTCCATATTGAACTACTAGATGATTTTTCCAATATTTGAACATCATCAACAATGGCACTATCATGATTTTTATTAGGTTCTACAACCGTTTTAAGATTATATTGACAGTTTGATGTACTAAAAAATAGTATTAAAGATACTATGTATAATTTCATATAATTATTGTATTATTTGTTATGCTGCTTATCCCAAATTTCTTTACCTTTTTTTTGAATAGTTTCATGAGAAACTTTATCGCTATCAAATTTTTCTGCAGTCCCAGGATACACGTAAATAGTAAAACCTTCCTTACATTTTACCCCTCCTCTTCTAGGATCCGGATTTCCTCCTAATTCCTTTACTAATTTTATAGAACCTTCCCCTTTAGAATAAGGGTTATAATCTGCAACAATAGCGTGAACAATTAAAAGATCACCATTTGGCATCTTTTTAGTAACTGTTGCATAATCACCGGCCTTAGCACCTTTTTTTCTATCCTCTTTATTAAAAACAAGATATGGAATTACTTCTGAATTTACATATCTACGAGGGTCTGTTTTCTTTTTCCGGGGATCGAATAATGCTGTAACTGATACATAATAACCTGGAGCAGGATCATTTTTCCCTTGAATAACATCAGGACTAACAATACCGTAATTATCTTTTCCTATTCCTCCATTTCTATTATCATCTAACCCTATGTTTTTTGGATGATACGCACGAGGAGAACCGTCTGCATCCACCGTAATTTCGTTACTTCTACGCACAACTACGCTTATCGTATTTTTATCTGGACATTTTTTTGTTTCTGTTGTAAAGGTTGGAGGATCTGGTTGTTTCTGGGACCATGGCCACAACCCTAAAATATCAGCTTGATTAAAAATTCTATTTCCTACAAACGCGAACAAATTCCAACCACCTTCTTCCTCAATGGGATCGCGGCTGATCCACCTGCCGTCAAGCGGATTGAGATGCCGGTAGTTGTAGTAGACCAGCCCAAGTTCGTCGTCCATGTATTCGCTGGAGAAGCGGAATTTGTTCTCTTCCGCCATGTTGCCTTCCGACGTGATCAGACCTCCGTACGGCCGGTATTCATACAGGGCGCGGCGTCCGCGCGCTTCCCCGAAGAGGGAGGTGACGTTTTTCATCGCGTCGTGCATGCAGTAGAGATGCTCTTTCTCCTGCGTCCCGTTCGCTTCCCAGCGCGTCATGGACAGGACGCGCGTGGCCTCAGGTTCCGAGGGGTCCCAGATGTAACTGCGCACAACCTCCGGCGTTTCCCCGGTCAAGTCGCACTCCGCCACCTGCAGGTAGTCACGGTAGAGGTAGCGCGCGTGGAAGCCCGTTGTCCCTCCAACCGTCACTTTTTTCTCGAATCTCCTGCCCATGGAGTCGTAGGCGCATTCCACGGTTGTCCCTCCGTCTTCGCTTTCGAATTTCACGGGCCGGTTTTCCGCGTTGTAGGTGACTTCCCAGATGCCCGTGGATGTTTTTACCAGCGTCTGGTTGCCGTCCGCGTCGTATTGGGGTGTAAAGGCTTCCCCTCCATTTCTGACGATGCCCGCATACCGGTTGAGTTCATCGGTTTCATAGTCCGTGGTGCTGCCGAATTCGAAGGCTTCTTTCCGGTTGCCGATGTTGTCGTACTGATAGCCAAAGCGGCCGCCGGGCCTGAGCTGATCTCCGACCAGTTCGCCACGGCTGTTGTAGGTGAACAAACGCGTCGTTTTGGGCGCCGCCGTGTTCCACGTGTCCCTGCGCCGTGCAGGACGGCCCAGCGCGTCGTAGTCGTATTCGTGCCTTGCCGGCGGGTTGGCGCTTCCGGGCCTCTGGTAGTCGATGACGGAGAGGAGGTCGCGGCTGTCTTCATAGGTGTTGACCCGGGTCATGCCGTTGGGGTAGGCGAGTTGTTCCACAAGCCCTCCATGTTCGGAGTAAGTCCAGGAGAAGGGCGTTTCCATGCCTTCCGCCGTGAGGGTGGAGAGGCGGCCTTTCCCGTCATAGGACAGGTGCGTCTGCTGGACGCGGCGGCCGTCCGCGCTTAATTCGTACCCCGCCTGACGGCCAAGCCCGTCATAGCGCTCGGAGACCTGCCAGGCGATGCCGTTTGCCGCAAGGCTGTCGGTTTCCGGTTCTCCGTAGAGATTGTAGGCGAAGGTTCGCGTTCCGGCAACATCAGTGATTTGCGTCAATTGACCGAGGTGATCGTAGGCGAAGCTCTGGCCGGGCGTGGCGTCTGAGTAGCTGATTCCCACCAGCAGCCCGCGTGGCTGTTCGTAAGTGCAGGTCTTGACGATGCCGCGGGCGTTTGTTTCCGTAGCAAGCCTGTTGAAGGCGTCCCAGGTTTTGTCCACGTGCGTTCCGTCGGCATAGGTTTTGCGCGTTTCCAGCCCCGTGGCTTCGTCATAGTTCCAGGTGGTGGTGTCGCCGTCCGCGCGCTCGGAGGGGTCCTCCGCGATGTCGCCTTCCTGCGCCGCGCGGAAGGTGGTCAGGCTCACCAGGCGGTCGGCCTCGTCATAGCCCATGAGCAGGGGCTGCGTCCCCGTCCCCCATTCGGCCGTTTTCCGGCCTCTGGCGTCGTATCTGGCGCATTTCGTATTGCCCAGCGCGTCCGTCACTACGGCAGCCAGGTCGTGGCAGGAGTCGTATTGCGTCACGGTTTCATTCCCCGCGGCGTCCGTCACGCTGACGGCCCGACCGGCCAGGTCGGTCCGGGTCGTGACCGTGTTGCCGCGGCCGTCCGTGCGGGTCAGAGTCATGCCCGAGGCCGTATAGGCGCGGGCGGCCGTCTCCGTGATGCCCGCGTGGTTCTGCTGCGAGAGCACCCAACCATCCATCGCCACCGTTTGAGCCGTGACGCTGGAAGAGGGGATAACGCTCTTTTGGATTCTTTTCGTATTTCCAGCATACTCCGTCCATTCCGCCGAAGTCAAGCCGCGTTCGTTAACGATGACCGTTTTTGTTTCCAGAACTCCGGAGAGTTCGGACAGGAGCTGCTTCCGTACGGAGACAAGCGGCTGTCCCTCAGCATTGTAGCGGATTTGCGCCGTCACCATATAGACGCCGTCCTCCGCGTTTTCCACGCTGAAGGCATATTCCCGGATGGGGCTGTTGTCCGGAGCGGGCTGCTCCGCCAGGGCGAGCGTTTCCCTGGTCATGTTGCCAAAGGCATCGTATTCATAGAGCGCAGGCGCCATGGCGACGGCCCCCTCCTGCGTTCCCGCATCCCTCCATGAGCGGATGAGACTCCCCTGTTCATCGTATTCGGAACGGTCATACAGGAACCCGGCAGTCGTGGGCGTCACTTGCACGACGCTTTGTCCGAAGCCGTTGACCAGGGTCCGGGAAAGGATGATGGTCTGGCCGGCCAGGGTAACGGTTTCCCTCAAACAGTTATTGTCAATGTCATAGACATGGCAGCGTTCGCGCTGTCCCGTGCCGTATTCATGAAGTACGGAGCCGTCGGCATGATATTCCGTGACGAGGGTAGCGCCGGAGGGCGTCGTGACGGTTTCCGTAAGGCCGTCTTCGCTGTAGGCTGTCGCCGTCACCCGACCCAGCACATCCGTTTGCCTGACGATACGGCCGAGCCTGTCGTATTCCACGCTTTCCGTCGTGGTCATGGCTCCCCTGTCCCGGCGCGTCTGCAGGGCGCGCCCGGAGGCGTCCCGGGTGTAGGTGGTGATGGTTTCCGGGGTAACGACCGTGTCTCCGTCGCTGATTTCCGAACGGATGGTTTCCACCAGCTGGTGGGCGCTGTTGTAACCGTACGACGTCAGGACACCATCTTCGTCCGTTTCCGAGAGCTTGCCGCAGCACATCCAGGACGTGACGCTGACGCGGCCGTTGCCCCGCGTGGTTTTCGTGCGGCGGCCTTCTTCATCGTATTCATGGGCGCCGCTTGAGAGCAGCAGCCAGTTTTCACCATCCCAGATGCTTTCCTGCTCAAAAAGCACCGTATCATTGGCGGCAATGAACGATTCCGTCTTGCGGCTCTGTCCGGCCACCAGTCCGCCGCCGGCTTTGGTGATGGCCGTCTTTTTATGCGCGGCGCCGTGTTCCGCGGCCGCCTCATAGTCATAGGAGGTTTCCACTCCGGCAATGTCCCGGGTGAATTTCATTTGCCCGGCGGCATAGGGATAGGCGGCGGCTTCTCCATACGTTTCTTCCACGCTTGTCTGTTCCTGGCTGGAACCGGCGGCAGTCACGGTTTTGACAACCCGTTCCATGAGGGGAGACTGCTCATAGGCGTAAGCGACGGCCGTCAGTTCGATTTCCGTGCCGTCGGACAGCACCCGGGATTCGGCGACACGCACCGGACGGTTGTCGTAGAAGCGCAGGCCGGCGTATTCGGTCCGGGTTACCTGTTCTCCGCCGCCGGCCCAGGGCGCCGCCTCAAGCGTGACCCGTCCTTCGCCGTCGTATTCATAGCGCGTGTAGCCTCCGTCCGGGCGGTTGATCCGGGAGACGCGGTACTGGCTGTTGTATTCGTAGGAGGTCGTCCGCGCCAGCGGCGTGTTGAAGGCTTCCGTTTCGCTTACCAGCAGCCAGCCGCCGTCCGTGTATTGCCTGACGCTGCGGCTGCAGGAAACAGGCTCGGCATCGTTGATGCCCCTGACGGTCTCAATGCGTTCCGAGAGGCCTCCGTAGAGGCGGTTGGTTTCAATGGTACGGATGATGGTGTCGTCCCCCTGGCCTTTGGCGATGCTGACTCTGCCGGGTTCTTCCGTACGGGTGATGGTGTGGGCCGGCAGTCCGCGCTGCTGGCGCGTGATGACGGTGGTCCGCACGCCGTTTTCTTCCGAGGACAGGAAGGAGGAGGTTTTATAAGGTTCCCCCGTTACCTCGTATGTTCCGTCGGCCAGGACCGTGACGGCGGCGGGAGCGTACCATTCCATGACGAGTTCTCCGTCCGCTCCGGTCCGGGTGCGCATCAGCCCCTCCGCGGCGCTGTAGCTGCTTACCAGGCTGCCCTCATGGTCATACGTATTGCTCACATTCCGGAAGTAGTCTTCCGCCAGAAGAACCCTGCCGGAGGCGGAGGTCATGCCGACCACAGCGCCGGTTTCCGCGGAGAAGCGGATTTTCTGCCCGTCCGCGTCCACCAGGGAAAGGTAGGCGGGGGCGCCGGAAGCGGCAGGAGCCAGAGTTTCATCCAGCAGCTGCACCCTGAAGTCGCGCTTGCGGGAGATGCCCGCAGGCAGGGCCGTATCGGAACCGGCCTGCACGTTGAAGTAAAGCGCGGCGCCCGCCGGCGGCACCATGGTGATGAGGCCGGACGTTTCGTCCAGATGGGCGCGCCAGGCCCACGGGCTCACGTATTTCAGGCCGCCGCAGGCTTCCGCCGTTTCACGGGCGTTTTCCGCGGAGCGGAGGCTGAAGGCCGCGGGAGACGGAGCCGAAGCCCCTCCCCTGGCCAGGAATTCGGCCTGGGACATGCAGATTTCCACGCCGGGGTCACCCGGCAGTTTTTCCGCCGCAATGGTGTATTCATTGCCTTCCGCGTCTGTACAACAACCGCAACGGCAGCAGATTTCCTTTTCCTCCGGCGGCACGTCCGAAGAGGAGCTGCTCGACAGGGAAGAAGGAGGGGTGTCCGAACTGCTTGAACTGCTGCTGGAGCCCCCATGCGCGGTCACCGTCACGGAGTACCTGCACACGGACTGGTTGTATTCGTTGTGCGGCATGTCGATGTTCTGGTGCGTGATGGAGAGAGTGTACGTGCCTTCGGATAACTCAAAGGAGCCTGATTTGGACCATTCCTGGTGGCCTCCCAGTTCTCCGGGTTCATCGGCGGCGGAGGTCAGGTCCAGCTCAAACGTGCCGCCCGGGCCGGAAATGGTCAGCTTGCCCCAGTCATCCACCGTCAGGCTGGCCACAGCCGTGGCCCCGCCTTCCGGGACGGTAAAGGTGTCGTTGACTGGAGACATGAAGACATCGGCTCCGGCAGACGTCTGAACGAAGTTGTCGGATTTCTCATAAATAACGGAATCCGCGCCGTATGGCTGAATGGGTGTGGACATGGCATTGAGGGGCGCTGCGGCGCTCGGCGCGCCGGGCTGGCTGGCCGCATCGGGAAGCCCGGCGGCGGGGTTGGAGTTAATCATGTTTGCGGAACCCCTGTTCAAAGAGGGGGCGTCATTTTGTTGATCGTTGGTAAACATTGTGTGATGATTGTTGTTTTATTGCGGCGCGAAAGGCGCCGATTGGATTGGTTCATCTTCCTTTCCCGTGCCGCACCACGGCGGACGGATGGGAAGAACAGGGAATGGAGGCCATGCCCGTCAGGACACGGACTCCGGAAAAGGAAGCTGCCGGCTGCCGGCGGCAGGGGTCAGGGAGAACGGACCGCGGGAAAATCCGCTGCCGTTTTTTTCCAGAGCTTCCGGCGCCCAGTCATCCCAGAACAGCGTGAGAAGCCCGTCCTGCAGGACGTAGCGCCCGGTGCAGCCGCCGGCGCCGCGCATGAAACGGCCCCGGGCAAAAAACAGGAGTTCGTCCCTCCAATGGGGATGCACGGCGTCATAAACGGCCACCGGTTCATCATGGAAAAGGGCCTCAATGCCGTGCATCCTGCCCGGAGAGCACCAATGGGCGCTCACCTGGTCATTCAGGCGGTGGGGCGCCGGAGCATGGCTGAGGAAGAGGCGCGGCGTGGCATGGACGCGCGCGCCCAGTTCCCGCGCCAGCCGGCCGAAGATGACGTCCTCCGCCCCGACGGCGGGAACCCGGCCGCCGTGCGCCACAATACCCTCCACAAGCGCCCGGCTCATCAGGTAGCCCGCTCCGCCGCTGGGGAACCCCCTGTCCGCCAGGGACATGTCGCCCACAAGGTCATAGCGGCCGTCGCAGAGGCTTTCCAGGCGGTCAAGCGCCAGCCAGGTATCGTCGTCGCACTTGAAAAGCCAGTCAAAGTCATAATGTTCCAGGGCATATTGATAAAAGGCAAGCCCCTTGGCGGGCAGGTGCCTGTAATCGTCCTCCACCCAAAGGGCCACTACATCGGGCTCATTGGGCAAAGGAGTGCGCCGCCCCAGGAAAAATCTGCATTCCACACCCTCCTGAGGATGGGAAAGCCAGGTCTCCCGGCACGCCTTGCGGCGGTTCGCCGCGCCTGTGCAGCTGCAGATGCCCACCAGGATATTCACTTTTTTACGCGGCCCGGGGGCAGGCTTCCAGGCGTGGCCCGGCAGATGCCTGTCCAGCAGCTCGCCTGCCATGCTGCTGCGGCTCATATTTTCCCAGGCGTCCGGCTCCCGCCTGGCCATCTCTCCCCAGAGGTGGACGCACCAGGCATTGGACAATTCCGGCCCGGCAAGGCGTATGCTGCCGTTGTAGCAGTCGCGCCATCTCGTCCAGGGGACCGGATACATGTGGGAAGACGGAGCGGCCCGGTCAAACAGGCCGCAGTGGCGCAACGCGCGCGTCATCCCGGTGGGGCCGCAAAATCCCCATGGAACCTGGCGCCGGCGATCGGCGATATCCGGCACACGGCGTAGCAGTTCCTCCTTGGCCCGGACTTCTTCCGGAGAGTCCCAGGGGACGCGGAGCGCCGGATCCTCAGCAAGGCGGCACAGGGTTGCGGGAACGGAATGACCGGGAGGAAAGGCCATGGCGCCTACGGCCACCACCTCCGCCCACTCCCTGCAGAACCAGAGAGGAGAGGCAGGAAGTTCATCACCCAGGCAGATGACGTCCATATCCACCCAGAAGCCGCCTTCCTGTGAAAGGAATTTCATGCGGAACCAATCGGAAAACGGCGCCAGGCTATTGTGGGAATCATGGAAAATCGCCTCCTCCGGGAGAATATCCCGCGCATCGCGCACAAGCGTTCCCGCGGGAATATTGTCGTAATTCCGGTAGGTGAAAAGCTGGAAAGCATGGCCATGGTCCAGGAACGATTTGATGCACAGAACGGACATCAGGGGAAGTTCCCCGCCCACCCAGAGGCTTGTAACGGTTCTCGTATTCATTGTTTTACGGGTATGGGTTCGTGGCGGAATTACAGTGTTACCCAATGGGGCAGGTAAATATCCCGGTAGTCTTCCACACCGCCGACAAACCAGTCGCGCGGAACGATGACCTTCCGGGTATTTCCCAGCCACGCGCCCCACCAGGAAAAGGAAGAACACGACATGACGAGTTCCTCCATCGCCGTCATGCGGCGGAGGGATTCGCACGGAGCGCCGCGGTCGATTTCCAGCGCAAAGCGTCCGAATGCCGGCACGCGCGCAAGCATCTCCGCCGCCTCGTCCGGCTCATCGCTGAACAGCACCAGACGGTTCTTCCCGGATGATAAATGCCCTGCGGCCCTCCGCAGGAAACCAGGGTCCAGAATGCGGTGCTTGTCACGGAGGCGCCTGTAGTCCCCAAGCCGGATGTGAATGCCAACGGCGCCGGGCTCCTTCTCCGCGGTGAGAGGCGCGAAAAGCGCCCGGATGAACGCTTCCTGCCCTTCAAAATACCGCGCACTCTGGAAGTAGCCGCGAAGCCCGCCCGTCCGGATGCGGGAGGGAACCGGACAATAGGCAAAGGAAGGTTCCTGCCAGGATGGAGGTTCATTGGTGCCGCACGGCGTAGAAGGGAGCACCCAGCCGCCGAGCCGGGAGCGCAGCATCAGGGAAGCGTCATTGTAAGCCCAGGGCACCCGGCACTCCACCCCTACGGTACGGGCGTGGGCACAGGCGGCCGCCAGCGTGAACATGATGTTGCCCAGCCGCATGCCGGGCAGGAAACACGGGGAAACATATTTTTTATTCATAAGGCCGGTTTTCCGTTCCATGTTCATTCCGGGAGTCTTGCCATCGCCTCCAGCACTTCCTTCCAGCTCTCCAGGGAAACATCCAGCCCGCCCAGCTCCAGGCCGCGCGCCCGGGCCGCCTCCGCCATGTCATCGCGAAGATTCGGTTCACAGGCCATTTTGGAAGCGTAGTAGATGAAATCCCTTTCGTTGCTGCACAGCCATCCTGTTTTGCCGTGCTCCACCATCTGCCGCCACCCGCCCCGGTTGTCCACAATGAGCACGCTTCCGCTGGCCATCGCCTCAAAGCCGATGCGGGGCCAGTTCTCCGTCGTATCCGTCGGCTGGAGGATGATCCGGCTGTGCCTATAAAAATCCTGCTGGGAAACTTCCCTTTGATTGCGGGCAATCCGAATCCAGTCGAAGGGCCGGCCTATCTTGGCTTCGCTCCTCTTGTCAAAACCGAGGAAAAGGCCGCGCTTCTGCACGGGGGATACGAATGCGCCGTAGATATGCAGGGTGTTGGCCGCGAATTTGTCGGCATCCTGGCGGGAGATGCGCCCGCAACCGAAGAAATCCTCATCGCGTTCCCGGATAAAGGGAAAGGATTCCGCATGGAAATAGGGCCTGAAGGTCAGGAACTGCACTTGCGGGTCGCCGTTGAGCTTGCGCAGCACGGGCATGGCTTCCTGGCGGACGGCTTCATTCTGATAGAGGAACATGGCGATTTCCCCCTTTTGCATGGCCTCCTTTTCCCTGGGGAAAAGCCACGTCATGCAGTTGATGAAAACTGTGCGTTTCGTATGCCTTCGTATTTCCGGCAAGGCGTTGAGGAAGCCGGCATTGCAGAAACCGAGCACGGGGTCGCCGGGTTGGACAGCCGACCAGTCCGCTGGGGCGTGCATGATAACGCCCAGGGAAACCATCTCGTTGTAAAGAGGCTCCCCGTGGTAATCCCAGGACGGGATGAGATGGACTTCCACGCCCATCTTGCGCCAGACAATGATCTGGTGGTGAAGTTCCGTTCCCGCTCCTCCGTAGAGGCTCGGGAACCCGTTGACGAATAATCTCCTGATTGGACTGCTCATGAGCGCTGCTCTTCGTTGCGGAGGGTAAGAAATTTAACCAATGCTCCTGATGAAGGAGGAGAACTCCGGTGTACTGCGGCCCGCACTGCGCAGCGCGGGAATGAAAATGCCATTATGTTCCAGCCTCCTGAGCCTGGTCGTAAGCTTCCACTTGCCGGCGAATACTTCATTCCTCAGGGCAAATCTGGAAGCCGTGAGGATGTCGCGCCCCGCAAGGTAATAAGCCATGCCGCGCAGGGACCAGGCAGCCAGCCCGAAAGCCTCTCCTTCGTACTCCAGGGGAAAGGGATAATCCACGCCCTCCGGAGCCTTGAAAAGCGCCTGCACATGCAGAACGGGAACGAAAGAAGGCCGGGTTCCCGGCTCTCTGCCAACCGTGCCGCCGGCGGCTCTTACTTCTTCCAGAGAATTGAAGACGGCCGGCTTCTCCACGGAATCAAAGGGGAGTTTTTCAATAAACTGCTTGCGTGCGGAAAGCACGGAAAGCTCCAGAGGAACGCTTCCGTCGGAAAGAACAACCTCCCTGTTGAGGATGATACTGCCAGGGGGAAATATCCCGGAAAGGGCGCCTACGCTTTGAACAATGTTCAGGCGGGGAAGGACAATGTCGTTGTTCCTGATATCTCCGGTAACCGTGCCTACGGGAAGCAGGGGTTCATGAGAGGGGCCTGCCGCGGCATCCGCCACGGGACAGGAAAGGGAATTTTCCGAACGCTGAGGCCGGGAACTGGAATCCCCGCATGTTTTTGTTGTATTCATCATTTTGTTTTTCAAATGCTTATGGTTCTCGATAAAGTGAATAAACGGCTCTTCACGGAGCTGTCCCGGACAGGGCATGCGCCAGAAAAGAAAGAACGTTTATCTGCCTTCACTATGATTGCTTGCCGCGTTTCCGGAAATTCGCCGCCCATTTCTTAAAAAAGTGAATTTTTCCTCCCGGAGGCGCTTCCTGATTCGGCGCGCTCTGCTTTCCTCCAGACGAATGCTTCTGGCAGCCCGTGACAAATTCCCTTCAGTGTCAATCAATGCCTCAACCAGCGCCCTTTCCAGCGGTTCCAGAGATTCCATTTCCTGCGCGAATTCTTCCCGGAACATCAGCCCGGAAAGGAATTCCGAATGCTCATCAGCATCAATTTCCCGGCCATTCTCATATTCAAGAGGACGGGCTTCCCGCAGCAGCAGCCTCTTCTTCCGGTTCCTCTCGCGCAAATAGCGTTCCGGCTCAAAAACGGTTGCATTGCCCAGGTATGTTTTCATGCCGGCGGCGCCGCTTTTCCGGTAACGGCGGCAAATTTCCCAACATCGGATCCTGAACCGTTGAAGGACATCCAGATACTCTTCCTCAGGTATCTGAAATCCGATGGATTTTGCTTTTGAACGGAGGCGCTGAGCGAGATATAAGGCGTGGTTTTCCACGGTTTCCAACAAGGGTTGTGATTGCTTTTCGTGCATATTCGCCAACCCTGTGCGGACTTATCCAGCTAGCGAAAAACGCCCCACTTTCACATCATCATTATTATTTGAAATTCATATATTTACCAAAAGAAAGCGGCTAGCCGGACGAATAAGCTCATCCAGCTAGCCGCTCATGGGGAGGGTCTATAACCGCCTGCCCTCCTACCTGTGCCTTTCCGGCTTCCTTTCAAGCGAAAGCATCAGTTCCAAAGGACGGATATAAGATTTACAGGGCACTACCTGGAACCGGCGGTACATGCCCTGCCTTGACTTCTCCCTTTTCTTGGCAAACGGGTCCCTTTCCGCCAGCTGGGGCAGCCTTTCCACAAGAACTTTTCTCAAATCCGACCTGGCTTCCGCCTCATTCCCTATCCCGGCCCTTTTCAGAAGCTCCTTGTCCAAACAGGCTTTATCCGGATTCATTACGTACAAAAACAGCATCTTATAAGCCGGCTTCGTGGAATCCTGGCCCGCCGCCGCCCGTTGCCTGCTGAAAAAACGTTTTTCCTCCCGATAGGAAAACCTCATGAATTCCTTCACTTCTCCACCGCCCCGTGAACAGGAAAAGACTATTTCCCGCTCATCGGTCACAGAAATCCACAGATCCTCCCACATGGCGCCGGTTGGAAGACTTTCCCCCGTGTGCGCATGCACAGGCATACCCTGCCTGAGCCACTCCCAGGAATAGCCGTATGCCCAGGCAAATCCATCTTTCGTCGTCACCATGACGTCAGGAATGGAAACAACGATGCCTTTGTACTTCTCAACAATTGCAGCCTCCATGGCGGCAGTCCGCCAACGCTTCCCCATCACCAAGAGAAGAAAGGGCCTTTCCGGCTGTGCCTGCCGGATGACGCGCAGGCATCTGGAAACCAGCCGCTCATCAAAAGCAAAAGCAAAATAGGCGGTTACGGGAAAATCAAAAAGCCTGATCAGGCACTCCGGAATCAGCTCCGTTCCGCTGATTTCCCTCTCCGTCTTTCCGCAGGAACGGGCAATATTCAAAGCAATCTTCCTGAACACCAGGGCATGCACGAAAAGCTCGCTCCTCTCAACAGGCTCCCGGCAGCAGGGTTCCTTCAATACATAAAAACGCCTGCGGTCTTCTTCCCCGGGGTTCCCTCCGTACTCGTAAAAAGGCTCTTCTTCCGGAGGCAGAGCCACCACTTTCAAAGGATTGCCGATATCGTCGGGGTTGTAATAGTCACCGGATATTCCGGCAAGTTTACAGCCGCATACCCAGTGCCCCGGATAAAAATCCCCGCCCACCCTGGCCTTCCATATCCAATCGGGAGACTCCAGGCTCTCACTTTCAATAATGATATTGAGGATATTGCCGTAATTAAGCTCCATGAATCCTATTGTACAACTGGTCAAAACCAGCCTGTTCAAAATACATATCAATGAGCGTGTATTGCTCGCTTTCCAATTCCAGGCCATTGGAATCGGGAGTCAAAGAAACGGTTTTCGGGTCTCCTTCTTCAAACTCAAAATAAAAAAACGCTTTGTCCACATGGAACCCGCTGGGGACGACAATCAGGGGGCCGTCTTCATCGCCAAGCTCGGAAAGGCTTTTGTAAGTGCCTGTAAATCCCCTCATCAACACCTCTTTCTCCGTCCTCTTCCTTGCATGGAGAGGCCTGGACATGACAAGCTTATAAACAGCAACCCCTCGCAGACCCGGAATATTATTGAACACCTCAATATCGGCGATGGGCTTCTTATTAAACACGCTCAGGGTGTAGCGGTTCCTTAATTCCCAAATATCCGAGCCGAACAGCATGCGGCCAGCAATGACGGCATAGGCCCGCATCATCCATTGGATTCTGGCGCTGACCTGTAAATTGATGTACAGGCATTTCGAACTCCCCCTGTAGATGACAATGTCCGTATTCCCGGGAGTACGTATGCTGCTGACTATCTCTTTGGCCGACGTGTCAACCTCATCAACGGTTTCCTGATAATGCCCCCGTTTGATGGTAAACCAGTAATCAGAGGAAATCCGGTCACAGCTGATAACGCATACGTCAGTCATCCCCTTCTGCGACAAAATTCGGGACAGATATTGACGGCAGCCTTCTTTTTCCTTCTCCCTTTCTTTCTCCGTAATCATGGGGAAAGGAAGCGCATCTTTCATGGGGGGAAGAATACGATACGATTTCCTCTTTTTAATGGAATGCAATTCCTCAATCTGCCTGAGCAAGCTGATATTGCCGTCCAGAAAATGCAGAACGGCGAGTTCAATTCCATTGGAAAAATCTCTGTTGACGGAAACGCCCAACGATTCGGCGTATTCCCGCAAATCCGCAGTAGCTTCACCGGAACTGCACGTTTGCAAAAGGTGGAAAATACGGTAAATCCTGTCCGTCTCCTTTTTAAGGCCGTACATCCGGTAACAAATGCCGGAAATAATAGTTTGCCCGAGAGCCCTGCGGTATGCCTCCAGCTGTTGGCGGTCGGAAAAAGGTTCAGGAGGAATTACAGTAGGAAAACCGGTTACCTCTTTTCTGAGGTACGCTTCCAATTCCCTGAGATATTCATATCGGAGAAATGGTAGAAATCTGCGGATAATAAACGATGTTAAACGGTTATTCATAATGGCGTTGGTTGGCGCATTATGGTATCTTCATGAATAAAAGACAAGTATCGTTTCCTGTGACGGATTTTGCCGATTAGGGCAAGCAATAAAAGTATCCGCGGAATCTTTGCAAATCGCGGCAGCAACCTCAGAGCAACTTGTGCGGAGAACCGATAGCCCCCTTTCCTCATTGGCGGAGAAGATTCGGAAAAACCTTTTCCCCATCCTTTGGCATTCCCGGAAAGGCGGGTTTCCCCCTTCTCCCACAGAGGGACTTTTCAATACCAACCGACCATCACATGTTCAAATACATTCTCAATCGACTGACGGAACGTTCCACATGGCTGGGCCTCCTTGCCCTGGCCACAGCCTGCGGAGCCACTATCGAACAAGCTCTTGCCGACCAGATTATCGCCGCAGGCATGGCGGCGGCAGGCCTCATCGGCATTGTCACCAAAGACCGGAAAAAGGAACAGGAAAACCACGACAATGGCTGACAGCATTTCCGACCTGCAGAAAGATACCTTCTACTGGCAAAGGCTCTTGCGCCTGGCCGGGTACTATCACGGAGCCATTGACGGCATTCCCGGCAACGGCACGCGGAACGGAACGGAACGCTGGAGCACGGACGCCGACCGGTACAAAATGGAGACCGGATGCTTTGACGAACGCACCGAACGGAATATCTCCACCCTTCTTCCGGAAGCGCAAAAAGCCGCCCGGCAGTGGTTCAAACTGGCCCGGAATGAAGCCGCCAACCAGGGATATGAAGCAAAAATTATCTGCGGAACGCGCACGTATGCCGAACAGAATGACCTCTACAGGCAACGCCCTAAAGTAACGAATGCCCGCGGCGGCCAGAGCTGGCACAACTTCGGCCTGGCCTGGGATTTTGGAATTTTCCAGGACCGCAACTACCTGCCCAATCACCCTCTTTACACCACTCTTGGCAAACTTTACGCAAAAATTGACGGCCTGGAGTGGGGAGGAACATGGAAATCCTTTACAGATCCGCCGCATTTGCAGCTCCATCAATTCGGAAGCATTTCCGAAGCGCGCAGAAGTTTCGAAACATGACCTTTCCAGCCCCATGACCCAGACTGCCGTTACTACAAGTGTCGTTTTAGCCAACACCCTTGCGGTTGTTTGCATGGCGACTTCAGAACTCAATCCCCTGCTTGAATACGTTCAAAACGGCGCCTCCGTGGCAGCCGTGATGGGCATCTTCCTCTGGAGGGAAATGAAACGCGCCGAACGCTACGAGAAACTTTACGACCAGGAGCGCAGACAACGCATTACCGCTGAAAGGAAATGTTCCTCCTGTATGTTCATGAAGCTGGCGCATGAACAATTCGCAGGCATCCACTCCCAAAAAGGCAACGCCCCCTCCCCTGAAAACCACAGGCGTTCCTTAACAACGGAGCAATAATCCTTATCCAGCCCCTTCACCAATCTTCCGGCGTTGCGTCAAAGCCAATGCACGAATACATCATAAAACCAGTAAGGCCCTGCAAGCAGTTAACTTGCAGGGCCTTGTTTGGTGCGCCCGAAAGGACTCGAACCTTCACGGGGGAACCCCCACTAGAACCTGAATCTAACTAATTTTATTTATTAGTAATGGTTTATGATTATGTCCCCCAGTTTGTCCCCCAATTCGTCTTGAGATTTTTTCTCTAAACGACTATCCTTGTGACATGAAGAGGAAACATGCCAAAGGACGATATGGCAATAAGGTTAAACTCACAAAAGTACAGAAAGCAGGACGCCCGCCTGTCTGGCGGCTCCGCTTTGTTGATAAGGACACGGGAGAATGGAAAGAGCGCACCTTCCGCGATTACGACGAAGCCCGGGCTCTCTACGATATGTATGACAAGGGACATATCGACGACGCGCTGACAATATTCAATATGGTCGCGGAGAGTGAATCCGTGATCGAAATGTTCGCTATTCGCTTGTGGAGAAAATTTGGAAAGAACAACAATCTTCTGCAACATACGCTTCAATATTTGTACCAGCATGAAGATCCGGAAGAGGTAAAGAAATTTGCGACGGAGCTCCTTTCGTGGTGGAAAGATGCTCTCACGGATACCAAAGAGCAGGAAATCAAGGATTTACTCGGATCGCAATTAAGCCTCATCTCCGACAGTGTTGAAGTGGCAGCCCCGGAACCGCCTCCGATAGGTATTTCTCTGGGAGGAGCCATGGATATGTATCGGAAGGAAAGGACACTGATGCTGAATAGAGGGCAATGTCAACTGTCCCATCACAAGAACGTACTTCATGAGCTCGATAAATGGCAACAAGGTTGGGCAAACCGTGAGTTGTCATCAATTAAAGCTGATGAAATCAACGACAAACTGGATTCCTTTCGGTATCAGGGAAAGTCCCTATCGAATACCAGCAAATACAGATACAGGGGTACTCTGAATGCCTTTTTCCTCTGGGCCATTCAGCACGATCTGATTCAGAAAAACCCAGTCTCTTTGACCGTCGCCCCTTCCAAGAACCATATATCCATCGGGATTCTTACCCCGGACGAATTCCGGAAATTGCTTGAGTCGGCATTGAAATATGACCGCCCCATGCTTTCCCGTATTGTTCTACAGGGATTGTGCGGGCTAAGACGTTCAGAAGTGGTTCAATACAAGGACAAGCCGGATGGAGATGACGATATCTTTGTTTCACGTGAAATCGCAAAAGGACCAAAGGGGAAAACGAAGGATCGTTACATACCCACCTCCCCGCAAATCAAGGCATGGCTATCCGTAGGCGAATGGGAGCCAATGACCCGGGATGACGAACTCAGATATGGCTATCGCCTGGATCAACTCGCAACCAAGGCAGGCATTAATATACCCAAAAACGCATTGCGTCACTCATTCGCGTCCTACCATGCCGCACTTCATCCGTTACCCGATGTCGCCCGGTGGCTGGGCCACAGCGGAACGCCAATGACGGAGTCCCACTACAGGCAGGGCGTCTCGCGCAAGGAAGCAGAGGCTTATTTGTCCATCATCCCGGATTCGGTTAGTTGATCTTTGTTACAGCTATCTAGTCAGATAAACAGCATTTTTTATTGACTTCAGTCAGATAAACAATACTTTTTAATCATGAAGGGTAGCATCAAGAACCAGCTGAGGGAAAAAATATTTTCCGAGAAGGCAAAAGGAGAGGTTATTACCTCTTCCGATTTTCTTGCGTTCTGGCCCCGGACAGCAGTAGATCAAGCGCTTTCTCGCATGGCAAGGGATGGCGAGCTCAAGCGTATCCTTCCGGGGATCTATGAGATACCTGCTACCAACAAAAGATTTAATTTGCCCGTACCAACTGACCCGGAACAGGTAGCGAAAGCCTGGGCAAGAAAAAATGAAGCTCGTCTTTTGCCTAATGGAATCTATGCCGCTAATGCTTTGTGGCTTTCCGACCAAATGGCCGGACGGTACGAGTATTTAACGGATCGACCTTCTGCAACGGTTCGCGTAGGTGGATGGAAACTCCGTTTCAAGAAAACATCTCCAAAGCTGATGCGCTTGTCGGGTAGTATTACGGGATTGGTTGTTCAAGCCTTGCGTTCGCTGGGTAGAGAGTCGATAGATCGTGATTTTGTTGTCTCTCAATTAACCAGGCGGCTTTCCGATACGGAGAAAGAACAATTATCTCGTGATATAGAACTTGTTCCTGTATGGATGCGCCCCATTCTACAACAGGTAATCGCGCCCCCTGTCTCTCATGAGTGATTTCCTTAGTCTCCCATCCGAAGATCGAATATTCCTGTGCCGTCACATTGGCGAGCAGCTGGGTATCATTCCCTCTATTGTTGAAAAGGATTTCTGGGTATGCCGGGTTCTGAATATTCTTTTTAAGGAAGAATCATTGAAGCCTCATCTATGCTTCAGAGGCGGGACCTCCCTCTCCAAAGCGTACAAGATCATACGCCGTTTCTCTGAGGATATCGATGTTGCGTTATCTCCTCATTTCTTCCCTGAACTAGGTGAAGAAGATAAGCCGACAGCGGTTCAATCCGCCAGCCAGAGGGATGCTAAATTACGTAAGATTCGCCCCCACTACCGGAGGATGATGGAGAATGTTCTCCTACCCATCATGGAGGAGAGGATGAAAGAAATGGGGATCAAGAATGTGCATATCGGGTTGGAAAATCTGTCCACGGCACGCGATCCATTTGTTCTTTTAATCCATTATCCATCCTTGTTTGAACAGAATGAAAGCCTCTACATTCGTCCTTTTGTCAAAATCGAATTGAGCGGACGAGCTCAGACGGAACCATCCGAAGCCAGGATGGTCGATTCTTACATTGGGGAAGGATTTCCGGATTTTTCCGATTCAACTGAAGTACGAACGATTAGCCCTTCCCGAACATTCTGGGAGAAGTGTTTCATTCTCCATGAGAATAATACCCGTCCGCATGGAGAGTGGAGTATCAAGACCAGGCTGGCACGCCATTATTATGATGTGGCAGCCCTTATCCGAGCGGGATATGTTGATAAGGAGCTATTCTTCGATGTAAGGGACAAACGTAAGCTCTACCATTGGCAGACATGGGTCGATTACGATACATTGGCTCCCTCAGATCTGAAACTGATCCCGGATTCTCTTGAATTGCTGGGAAAATGGCAAAGGGACTACGAACAGACTTCAGCCATGCTCTTTGATGAACCGGAGCCTTTTGATTCATTGATTAACACGATCAATAGCATCATGAATCAAGACATGGAATGAATGCCCTAATATGATGGATAAAATGTGACCATATCCACTTTTTATCCATCATAATTGAAATATTTTCTTCCTTCGCGTCATCTATACATGACGGCTTCATTACCTGCCGCCATGTTTCCATGACTACATTATACACTCTTCACCATCGGGTGAGGCAGCTGGATCAAACACTTAGCGGTAATAACCGGAAGTACTCTACGGGAGACATTCTTTTCACAGGTCAAGGAGAACGGATAGTTCTGCATACCCCTATTGCGGAAGGCGGCGAAGGATCGATCTTTGCCGTTCATCTGCCATCAGAAACAACTCTCGTTGCCAAGCTCTATCATCCAGCGCAACGGATGCGTTGGCGAGAGCAGAAGCTTCGGTTGATATGTTCCCGGCCTATTCGTTCTCCGTGCGTGGCGTGGCCTCGTGCTGTGTTGTACGACGAACTACGACGCTTTGTCGGCGTACTGATTCCCCGGGTGGACGGTGTTCCTCTCGGGGCATTTGCTTCTCATGCGGAACTGCTGAAGAAACAGTTTCCATTATGGACTCGATACGACCTCATCAAACTGTGCCTGCATTTGGCTGAATCAGTCGAAATATTGCACCGTCATGGCGTTATCCTGGGTGATCTACATCCCGGCAATGTGATGGTCTCTTCTGATAGTTCCGTCTGTTGGATTGATGCCGACAGTTTCCAGGTCGAGGACTATCCCTGTACTGTCGGCACGGAACGGTTCCGGGCTCCGGAGCTCCACGGCAATTACGGAGGTTTCCTCCACACTCGTAATCACGATGTCTACGCCCTGTCCGTCCTGCTCTTCATGACGCTGACGCTCGGTCTGTCTCCCTTCGCCCGGCAAGGGGGAGAAGGAGACATGCGGGAAGCCGTCAGGAAGGGCGTACTGCCGTACCCGTTTGCTTCGTACAAGCCTCCGGCGGGATTCTACCCGCCCGATACGCCCGGGCGCTATGTCTGGTCGTATCTCCCCCGCAAGCTCCGCGATGCTCTCGGTCACAATCTTACCTGTGTCCAGCGTCGCGATTTGCGTCCACGCATCATGCCGGGGCATCTGGCGCGTTGTTTTCATCAATACCTCAGGGATATGGAACCGGGTGGTAGGAGGAATCATCCCATGTATCGGGATCTTCTGCACGACAGTTCCTGCCCACCCCCCAGTTTGCTGGAGAAGATGACACCCAACATCTGCTCAGACTGCGGCATTCGCTTCTGGGAGGCTCCTGACGATGTCGCACGGCGTTTACGGCAATCTCATGCCCGTCCCCTGTGCAGGCTCTGCATACGGCGTCGTAGCGCATTGAATCAGGCAACCCGAAATCCTACCATCAACCATTAACAAAAGCAATAATGTCTACATCATCTACACACCCTACCAAACAAGAACAACTCGCCGCCATGCGCGAGTTCAGCAACAACACCAACGCCCGGCTTCCCGTTCTCTTCCTGTTGGATGCCAGCAGCAGTATGAACGGCATTGTCCGGGGCGACAACCAACACATTGTCCGTCAGGAAAGCTCCGATGGAATCAACTGGAATATCGTCACAGGAGACAACTTTGTCACCCGGATGAATGAACTCAATACTGGTCTTCAGCAGTTCATTTGCGATATCCTCGCTGATCCTATGGCAAAACTTGCCGCCGACGTTTCCATCATGGCTTTCGCCCGGACTGTAACAACTGTGAAAGAATTCGGACCTATCCGAGAAGCAGATTCAGAGTTGAAAATCGCCACGTCTCAGGAGAATGAAACTCTCCTTGGTGAAGCTGTCGAGTTAGCCTTATTCGAACTCGATAACCGTAAGGCAATCTACCAGCAACACGGCGTCGAATACTATCAACCCTGGCTTGTCGTGATGACGGACGGCATCCCTACCAGTACCCGGCACCGTGAGCTGACAGCGCGAATGAAAGAGCTAGCTACCGCCCGCAAACTCAGCATGTTCGTCTTCGGCATCGGCAATGCCGACATATCTGAGCTCTCTTACATCAGTTCGACTCGCCCTCCGATGCAGATTAACGAACAAAAGTTCACGGAACTATTCGCGTGGCTGAGTCGAAGCGTCCGTATGGTCAGCATGTCCATGCCGGGTGACGGGGTATCGCTGACCCCTCTCCCGGATGACGTGTGGCAGGTGTAGGACTGGCAACATCAGGAAGTCTCTCCCATGAGGGGCTTTCTTTTAGATAGCCCACAACATGAATGGTGTTATCTCCACTATTTCAATTTTATGCATTTTTCTAAAATAACGGTCAGAGCTGTTTCAAGAAATCTTCTCATCGGAATGATGCCTCTTGATGAAAGTCGTCGGACGATGTGAGCTTTGAGCTTTGCATGCATGCCGGTTTTGCTATACTCCATTGGGCTTGTTGTTCCAGAATGACTGCCGTTATTCGGGTTGCAATATGGATTGATCGAAAAGAAGACAAGGTATGACCCATCTGCCGACAGAAGATGAAACCCCGGTTCCCGGAGAGCTGTTATTGTATACTTCTCCGGATGGCAACATCCGTCTGGATCTTCGCATCCATGATGAGACGTTGTGGATGACCCAGCAGATGATGGCCGAGCTGTTTCAGACAAGTAAACAGAACATCGGGCAACATGTTGCGAATATCCTGCAAGAAGGTGAGCTTCAAGAGGATGGAACTGTAAAGAATTTCTTTACAGTTCGATTCGAAGGGGAACGACAGGTGAAACGTTCTGTCATCTTCTACAACCTCGATATGATCATTTCTGTCGGTTACCGGGTGAATAGCATACGGGGCACTCAATTTCGCATATGGGCGACCCAGCGCCTGAAGGAATACATGATCAAGGGGTTTGCCATTGATGACGAACGCTTGAAGAACCCGCCGATTCCCGGAACGACACCGTTGCCGGACTACTTTGATGAATTGCTCGAGCGTATTCGGGACATTCGTGCCAGCGAACGGCGCATGTACCTGCGCATCAAGGATGTTTTTGCCATGGCGGCTGACTATGTGCCGTCCGGAAAGGAAACGACGGAGTTTTTCAGCTCGATTCAAAACAAACTGCACTATGCCATTACCGGACACAGTGCTGCGGAATTGATGATGATGCGGGCAGACGCATCAGCGCCCAACATGGGGTTGACCAGCTGGGTTGGAGACCGAATCCATGCCAGTGATATCACTGTTGCAAAGAACTACCTTAACGAGGAAGAAATCAGCGATTTCAATCGTTTGACCTCCCTGTGTCTGGACTTTGTCGAGGATCAGGCAAAGAACCGCCGTGAGATATTTCTGCATGAGTGGGAAGACAAGCTTAACGAACTGCTTCGTCTCATGGGAAGGCGTGTACTAAAAGGCAAGGGAAACCGGTCAATGAAACAGGCTCGGGAACATGTCCGGGAACAATACCGCTTCTATGAAGAGCACCGCAGGTTACTGGCCGAACACCAGGCGGAACAGGACTATGTGAAAGAACTGGAGCAGAATATCAAAAAGCTGGAAAACAAGAAGGGACACAAGCCATCTTCAAATCCAGGTCGTTAAAAGTTTTTGGATATGCTCTAGTTTTTTCTCCAGGGTATTGACTGCATGTCGTTCTCTCCATTTGACTCCCCTCCAGGCCTCCCGCCAATAGAGAAGAAACGCTCCTGGACAAAACAGTTTCTCGTTTACCCGTTCCTTGGAGGGCTTTCTTTTTGCCGTGATTATCTTATGGAAAACCCTACAACTCGATGGCTTTATAGCTCAATTGTTTCTTTTTTTGAGTCACCGGATACAACTTTTTTTCGAGAGGGGTGAGATCCAGTGTGATAGTTACCTTTGTAGGGAAATCATCTTGCCACTTGATGTCAAATTCGTAGTTGAGGTTCATATCCTCTTTGCTAAAGGCCCCTTTGGGGAATCCCTTGCAATAGTTGATCCGATGGGTAGGTTCCCATAGGTATTCCAACAGAGCTATGGGGAAGTCATTAAGAAAGTTACAGGGGAGACCGTTGGGTAGTGTTGTCCATTTGGAATAAATCCCCTGGCTTAACGGCAACCAAAATCCGGGGAAGGCCTGTTGGTTGTTTTGATCGACGTAGAATCCTTTGAGCATACCCAGTAACATGAGGAATCTCGTAGCTTTCTTATCATGGTAAGTATAGGCAGAAACATGTTGATAATACTGTTTCAACATGGATTGTCCATCGTACTGGTAATCGCTTCCTTTTGATGGGGTGAAATAGTTTTCGTCCTGACTCAGCCAGAGAAACGACAGGTTCGTCTCATTGGTTATTTTTTTAGGATATTTCCATTGTGAAATAGGTAAAAGATGGGCTCGCGCAGTTAGCCAATCGTTGACCTCTTTGTCATCTATCGTCATGTTGTGACCGATATTGACTGTGTAGATGACTTTTAACCCATCGAATTGAAGGATGGCGCCAGGCTTGAGGCTTTTAGTGGAATATGAAGCAAAACCATTGTCGGAGAAGGAAGGATGGATTTCCTTTTCAATCGAGGGAGGGCTAGCTACAGACGCTTTTTCTTCCTCCTTTTGAATCAACTCATTGGATCGCTTTTGCACTTGATCCAACAGGGAAAGCTCCTGTTCGGTGCGTTTGTCATGGATCTTTTCGTTCAAGCCGTCCAAAAGAATATTCATTTCCACGAGAGGATCATTACATTCTTTGTAAATTCGGTCTTCCATGGCGGGAAGGAGGGCTTCTTCTTCCATGTTGGCGGCAGGATAGGTTTCGATGACGTGACCGGTTATTTGAGCCAGGGGGAGGATGAGCTCATTGAGGAATTTGGTGGATAGTGTCTGGTGTGCTGTGGCCCATTTATTACACAAAGCCTCATATCGTTTGCTGATGGCGACTGAATAGGAAGAGGCCTCATGATGTGTGGTAATAGTTGGGATTTTCTTTTCCAACTCTTGTTTTAACTCATCTAATTCCTTGAAGCACTCGGATTGAATAGCATGAACCTTTTGTGTAAATTCAGGGAACCGGGAGAGGTAGTCATCCAGCTTATAATGGGCACGTACTTTTTGGTAAAGTGCATCCTTGAGTTCCTTTGGCGACTTTGAGGCTGGATCTGTTTTTCCCATGGCTGCTTCGTGCGTCTTCGGCAAGGCGCTTATTGGCTGGGAGGATTGTATGGTCCCCCATATTCCCCAGGCGGCAACGCCAACCAGTAAGACAACGACAGCCGCGATTAGCGAGCGTGTGAGAAGAACCAATCTAGGTGATGTTCTGAGCGGCTTCCCCTGTTGCAGCCATTCCTTCCACTCTCCGGCGGCCTGGCAACGTTCTTGAGGTTTGAGCCGCAGATTCCGGTCGATGGATGTCAGCAGTTCCCGAGGCCATGGTTCGGTGAGTGCCATGCCTGAGAGAGGCATAACATCATCCTGCATCAGTCGCCGATCAGCTGGCTCTACCGGGATGCTGGAGATCAGTCCATACCAGGTAGCGGCCAGGGCGTAGAGATCCGTCCATGGGCCAATTTCTCCCTTTCCCGTGATTTGTTCCGGGGAGGCGTAAGCGTACGAGAACTCTCCCTGCGTCATCGTGCAGGTCACTTCCGGTTTGTTGAGTGCTGCACCGAAGTCGATTAAAACCGGTAATCCACGTTCGTCAAAGAGGATGTTGCCCGGCTTGATGTCGCGATGGTAGATACCCTTGTCATGAAGATAATCCAGTCCATCCAGCAGGAGCAGAAGCCATTCAACACTTTGTTCCGTGGTAATCGCGTTTTTTCCGGAAGCGGCTTCGTCCATACGCTGCCGCAGGGAACCTCCTTCCAGCCACGGCATCACATAGAAGATACTGCCATGAGACTCGAAGACATCATACACCCGGACGATTCGCTCGTGGTTCAGGGAAGCCAGGGTCTGCGCCTCCTTGCGGAGGGAATCCATGGCCGCCCGGTAGGCCGGCCGGGACGTATGAGGCAACGGAATGATCTCTCCCGTATTCGAATCCCGGCTGCACAGCCCCAGAGGGAAGCATTCCTTGAGAACGATGTTACGTCTGAGCTGATTGTCCCAGGCAATGTAGGTGATGCCGCAACCTCCCCGGCCCAGTACCTTGAGAAGTTTGTAATTACCGAGCAAGGTTCCCGGAGGGAGAGCAAAGTCGGGAGCTTCCATAAGCTCAGGCAAGCGGAGGATTGCCGAGCCTCGGCACTTCGTCGGCCAGGAATTCCTTCAAGGTCTTGCCCTGGGAGAAAGCCTTCTTCTCAAGAATCTTGCGGGTATCCGGATCAAGCTTCAGGGTAATCAGCGTTTCCTCTTCCACCTGCACCCGGCTCGGGAGAGTCAGGGGGAGCTGTTTGATCAATTCCCGGATGATGTGTTCCTTGGCGGCGGGAATGGGTTTCTGAGCCATCCAGTTGCGAACGGTCGCTTCCGTAACGAAACATCTTTCGGCGAGCCATGCGTAGTCGAAGTTGTTGGCCTTGAGCCACAGCTTGACGTTCATTTTCAGCTCATCCTGATTCAATCCTGCCATGCTTTGGAATGTAGCACTATCGCTCAGTAATGGCAATACGGTTATACAGCATTCCTCTTTTTGAGATCAAAATGAGATTTTTGCGTTGACTAAAATCGTAAAAAGGAGATATACAGGCAATGTAAACGAGATTCCAGCAATGAAAAATATCATCCGGTTCACCTGCCCTCAATGCGGAGGGCACCAACTGATGCTCGTCGAACGGGCCATGCATCGTTATGTCGTCCAGAGCCTGGAGGCGGACAGGCAGGGAGGACTGGCTGTCGGGCACAAGGTTCTGGTGGACGATTTATGCGGAGAGCCGCTGGGGTATCGCTGTGCGGACTGCCGTCACCCGGATTGTAATGGTCATGATTCATCGGAAGGGTTTCAATGGCATTCTCTGGAGGAGGTGCAAAACGCCGGGGTCATTGTCTGGCCGGGCGGGATGGAGACGGTAGAGCACCGGTGCATGATTTGTTTCCCTGACGGGAAGATGAGGCCTGTGATCGTCGAGGTCACTCATCCCGGATCTCTCAGCGAGAAGGAGCGCCGATTTGTACTGGAACGAGAGCAGGCAGCCCATGGCATCCTGATCAGCCAGTCGGACTCCGGTATTCGAACATTGTCATGCCGTAACTGGAAGCGGGTCAAAAAGCATGTTCTGCAACCATCAAATACATCCATTTCATGATCACGACTTCAATTCTGGCGGAAATCAATCCCTATGCTTTGATGAAAGGGGCACAGGAACTGCAGAAAACGGATACAGGACGAGAGATCCTGTTTACACTGATTTGCTCCGGATTGTTTGGTTTTTCGCTCTTTTTGGCACTCTACTGGTTGTCGCAGTATAAAGAACCGGCAGCAATCAAGGACTTCAAGACGGTTGCCATTGTATTCGCCGTGGTCGATCTCATCCTTGCCGTGATCGACTCAGATTTTGTCGTCTTGCTGGAACTGGCTGCGATTGTCCTGGTGGCTCACAAGCTCTTGAACTTCACCCTGGGGAAATCATTCGGTGTACTCGGTATCTGCATAGGGCTGACTCTTGTCGGGGGCGTTTTGGCAGGAGTAATTTTGGGAGTATAAACACAAAGAAGATTACAATGAATACGATACGTCACATACAAGGATCTTGGAGCAAGAAGAGAATTCTTACCTCTCTGCTGATGGGAGTTTGTTGCCTTTTTTATCCCCTCAATGCGCTGTCTCAAGATGAGCCCGGCGCACCTCCGCAGAGAAGTGCCTCAATGCAAGCGGAGTTTGACAGGGGAACTGCACAGAATAGACAACGCTATGGCGATCAAGTGTACGATCAGTATATGGGAGGAACTTCTACAGCCGGGCAAAAAGCTGTGGGTGCCGCCCAGATGGAAAACGCTATTGCTGAAGCAGAGGGCAAAGGAGATACAGCCCAAGCTGATATGCTAAGGCAGCAACTTGCCCGAGCGAATCGCAATAATCAGTGGCACTTGAATGAATTGAAGCAGAAAGCCGATGCAGGCGATGCCGGAGCACAAAGGGAACTGAATGAGTACTACGAGCTTATAAAAACTTCGACACCCTCGTTACCTGCGGTTCCTTTCGTTGTCAGCATCATTTTCGGCTTATTATTCTACTGGTGTATGGTGCTGTTCTCTCCCAGGGATATCACCTTGAACCGCAAAACACTGATCTTGTGGTGTGCCGGTTTGACCGTTTTCGATATGCTTGGCAATCTGACAAATTCGTCGTGGTTATTTCTCCTCGGTGAAGTCCTGGCTATCCTTCTGATCGCCCGGAGCTTCAAGTACTCATGGAAACGCACCTTTTCCATCCTCGGCATTGTACTTGTTTCTGTACTCATCCTGGGAGGCCTGCTGACAACATTTCTCTGATGAGGTTTCTCTCGGTTGCTCCATGGATATACATCTTTGATTCCCATGATTTCATATTACCTCGCCAAACCCGGTAGCATACAGGAAGGTCCTTTTACTGAAGACGAGTTAAAAGGACTTTATCATCAGCGGACTCTGCCTCCAGGGTCTTACGTTTGGACAGAAGGATGGGATCAATGGCGTCTTTGTGAAGATGCCTTTGAATGGTTTATTGCCAGATCCAACTTTCCTCCTCTTCCTCCGGGATTCGACGCAAAAGGAATGCCATCCAGTCCCGATGTACCTCTTGTTCATGATGAGAGAGACGGGAAAACTTCCCCTTCCGGCAAGATCAAGTCATCAGAAACAGAGGGATACAGGAACCTGTCGGAGCGAATGCAGAATCGGGAGGTTTTGAATCAGATCCATCATTGGGGTCTGCGAGCATTACAGGTAAAGGGGCAAACCTACGGAATCAACCATTATACCGTCTGTGCCATTGGCGTGATGCTGATGATCGTGCTCATTTCACTTGGAACGAAGAAACCAGCTGACTCACGCTATGAATCAAATACATGGACACAGAGAAATAGGAACGAAGGCAGCAGTTCGGACTATCAATGGCAACAGATGGTCAATGCAACCAATAAATTCCACGAGAACAATACCATGGATATCTGCAACAAGTGCGGGGGAAGCGGAGTCGTAACCCCGGGCAGCGGAAGGTCTCTCTGGAACCGTGCGGAATCAAGCCAATATCGCATGACCTGCCCGCAGTGTGGAGGAGCAGGCGAAGTGCAACGATCCCGGAATGTGGGGCGCTTCAACGACGGCACCTATCAGAGAAGCGGTTGGTAAACTCTGACAAAAATCATGAACACTTACCATATAACACGACCAGACGGCACGCAGGATGGCCCCTTCTCGGAGGAAGAGCTGAAGCAACTATATCAGGACAGAAATCTTCCTCCAGGTTCACTGGTATGGATGCCGGATTGGGATACATGGAAAACGTGTGAAGATACGTTCTCCTGGTATGTGCTGCCTCCTTCATTGCCCAAGAGGGCAACTCTTCCGCCATTGCCTGTTGCATTGAACAATGAACAGGAAAGGAAAATATCACCGTTCCTGCAGAATGCATGGTTACTTATCGCAATAGGAGTCGGTTTAATTGTGATTTTCGTGATATGCGCCAATTTATGGCCCCAAGCGAAATTTCTAAGACTTCTTGGTTTGGTAGGTTTTGTTTCTGTATGCAAGGGTATTGGTCATTTCAGGAAACACTCCATAATGAAAGGAGGAGAAATACCACAACCTGAGCATACTCGTTCAGTTCATCCGCAGGTGAGACATAAAAGTAGTATCATTGCAGGTTTGCTGGCTATCTTCCTATGGCCTGTTGGAGCTCATAAATTCTACAATGGAAGCTGGGGATGGGGGATTATATATATTGTGATAATTGTTGCTGCATGGGTCGATCCCAACCCGTATCTTGGCATTTTATGGATTTCTGAATTCATCCTTGCTCTCATTCAAGGGATATGGTGGCTGGTAAACCCGGTTTATTATCATAGAAGGTACAATGAAACGTCTCCTGCTCCTATGAAGTGGTAGTTTGTTTTTATTAAACAAGTTAATACATTGCAGCATGAATACAAAAATAGATCGAATCTGCCTCATTGCCGTTCTTACGTTGATTTCCGTCGCACTTTTTTTCTTATGTGGAAAGACAAATAAAGAAAAGGCCTTGAAAGAAATTGCACGGATTGACTGGCAACTGACAGAATTGATCGAAAACGGAGCAAGAATAGATGCAGTAGGAGAGGATGGAGAAACAGCCCTTATGAAAGCTGTTGGCAAGCACGATACTGACTGCGTGAAAGCACTGCTTGAAGCTGGAGCAAACGTCAACGTTAAAGATATGGAAGGGAAGACAGCTCTCATGAAGGCTGCGCTTAACGGGAATGCCGAGATCGTGAAAATACTGCTGGAAGCAGGAGCAGACGTCAACGTGAAGAATAAGCATGGAGGAACTGCTCTCTGGGATGCTGTGTATTGGGGTGACCATATGGAATGTGTAAAAGCATTGCTGGAAGCAGGAGCAGACGTCAACGTGAGATATAAGGAAGGGGAAACAGTTCTTATGAAAGCTACTTATAATAAAGATACTGACTGTGTGAAAGCATTGCTGAAATCAAAAGCGGAAGTGAACGCAAAGAATGAGTACGGTACTACAGCTCTCATCTTAGCTGTTATTAATGATAAGGATGGCGACTGTATAAAAGCGTTGATAGCAACAGGAGCAGATGTAAACGTGAAAAATAAGCATGGAGGAACTGCTCTTATGGCGGCTGCTGGCAGAAAGGACTCTGAAACCGTGAAAGCATTGGTAGCGGCAGGAGCAGAGGTTAATGCAAAGGATGAGGATGGGAGGACCGCTCTTATGGAGGCTGCTGACAGAGACAACTCTGAAAGTGTGAAGATACTGATATCTGCAGGAGCAGAGGTTAATGCGAAGGACAAGGAGGGACGGACGGCTCTTATGAGAACTCACAAGCCAAATTGTAAAAAGTTGCTACGGGAAGCCGGGGCTAGTGAGTAGCGTTGGAATAACCTCTACCCTATTATCATGCGTACAGTTAAGTATCTTTACGCACATTAAAGAAGAGATTGTTTAAACTCCACGATTCATGATTCTGGATACGACAAGTTCATGTCTACTTTCCCGAGGCAACGCAACATGAAACCTTCTCCTGTGCTGAAATAACACCTCCCCTACCGTCATATATATCAGACACAGGTAATTACCTGTCTGTCATCCTTCACAAAGCCGCCATGCTCCCATACCGGGCATGGCGGCTTTACTGTATCCACTCATCAACAACGAAAGAAACAACCACCATGGCTATCAAACTCATCGCCAACTACAGCAAACGCCTCGGGCTGCCGGGGTATTCCTCCCACCAGTTCGAAGTTTCCATCGAAACCGAAATCAGCAACACATCCGAACTGTCTGTGGAAACGGAACGGCTCTACGGCTCCCTTCAGGCTGCCGTCGATGCCCAAATCCAACAGGTCGGGTTCGTTCCCGACGAACATTACGGCACACAGGCTACACAAAGGCCAGTTCCCGAGGCTTCCTGCTCTCAGACGACACCTGCATCATCCGTGAGACAAACGCCTCCTGTAGGAGCTCCCGAGACCTCGGTTGCAACCGTTCCCGCATGGAAGTGCTCGGAAAAGCAACAGTCTCTCATCCTGGAACTGGCCGGAAAGGCCGGGCTGGATGACACCGCCCTGAACGAACTGTCTGCCCGGAGATTCAACAAGTCCACTGCCATGCTCAACCGCATGGAAGCTTCCGGGCTGATCGATGAACTGATGAACCGCTCCGGCTCATCATCCAAACGTTCGGAATCAGGCAGAAACAACTACACCCGCCGTCCCGCTACGGCCTATGCCGGTAACTCCAACCCGTACTGACCATGATCGCTCCCGTAATCCGGCCAATACGTTCATACTCCCTGAATCCAGCTATGGCATTGGGAAGAGACCTCCCTTCAGAGACTCCTTCCCCCTCTGCCATACTCCCGGCCTACCTGTCTCCCTCCTCGGTCAAATCGTACCTGTCGTGTTCCCTGCGTTTCTTCTTCGAGAGGGTAGCGCAGATACGGAAGCCGACAACGGTCGCCCTGCATGTCGGCAAGGCCATCCACGCCACACTACAGTCCTTCAACCTCGCCCGGTGGCGGGGAGAAGACAGCAGTGAGACGGCCATGGAAGAAGCCTTCTCCACTCACTTCCTGGAGCTGGAGAAGACGGAAGGTCCCGTGGTCTATGCAGACGAAGAAACGCGCCAGAAAGTGCGTTCCTGTGCATGGAACACCGTCAAGGCGTACATTGACTCTGACGAGGTTTCTTCACAAATGCCTTTGGGAGTGGAAGTCGGCCTATCCGCCACCATACCCGGCTTGCCAGTTCCTGTGCGGGGCGTCATTGATCTCGTCCAGTATGACCTGACGGCAGTGGACTACAAATCCGCTGCCGCCAAACCTGATGCCGGGCATGCCGCCTTCGATCACGAACTTCAGCTGGTCTCCTACCAGATGATGATCGAAGAAGCCACGGGAGACTCGCCCCCATCACTGGATCTGATCTACCTGGTCAAGACGAAGATGCCACAGGTGATCCGTGTCACGACTCCGCCAGCCGACGAACAGCGGAAGCAACGCATCGCCGACCTGTACAAGATCGCCTACGAAGGCATTACCACCGAGAGTTTCCATCCCCAGCCCGGGATGCAATGCTCCTGGTGTCAGTACAGGAAGGAATGCTCAGGATGGTACAAAAGATAACAAAATCAGTAAAAGCACAATCTTCTTCCAGAGTTTTTCCACAAGAAAGGCTCTGGTGGAAGGTTTTATTTTATCTGCCATGTTCTTAACACGGGATAGTCTAGAGTGTCTCTCTGGAGCGGTGTTTGTCTTACTGCCCCCTCACCCAATACTTCGATCCCGGCACTTTCTTTTGCCAAGCTCCATATAATAGGGTAGATTCCCGGCAAGTACTACCTGATGGATTTGATGTGTGAGCATTGGTCTGTCGAGAACAAAATTTTTACATCATGATTACTGGAGAACTCAAAAGCAAGGTTGACACCATTTGGGGTACCATCTGGACAGGTGGCATTACCAGCCCCATTACGGTTCTGGAGCAGATAACCTACTTGATGTTCATGAAGCTGCTGGACGATAACCAGCTCAAGGCAGAGGCGAATGCCAATATTCTGGGCGTGCCTTTGACCAACAAGGTCTTTAAAGACGGTATGTGCGTTATCAGCAAGAATCCGCTTGTTGAGACGGAGTACAGAAATCTTCGTTGGAATGTATTCCATAACTTTGAGCCGGGTGAAATGCTGGCTAATATCCAGAACTACGTGTTCCCCTTCATCAAGACAATCGGAGAAGGCAAAGATACGGCATTCAGTCGTTATATGAAGGACACGGTATTTCTGATTCCCACGGCCAGAGTTCTCGCGAAGGTCGTCGACGACATCGATTCCCTGGACATGAACAACAAGGATCTCATGGGTGATGTCTATGAGTATCTGTTGAGCAAGATTGCCTCCGCCGGCGACAACGGGCAGTTCCGGACACCCCGGCACATCATCTCCATGATCGTGCAGTTGATGAAACCTACGTTAAAGGACAAAATTCTGGACCCGGCGATGGGCAGCGCCGGGTTCCTGCTGGAAAGCGCCGCCTACATCAGCTCCCACCAGAGCCGGGAACTGATGAAAATGGAACACATGGCGAATTTTAAGACCAGCCTGTTCTCAGGGTTCGATACGGACCAATCAATGCTGCGCATCGGTGCCATGAACATGATGCTCCACGGGGTAGAAGATCCGAATATCAAGTATCAGGACTCTCTTTCCGGTGAAAATACAGAGCGGGATGCTTATACGCTCATCATGGCCAACCCTCCGTTTACCGGAAGCGTGTTTCAGGAGGAAATCAGCAAGGATCTGCTTGCCCTCTGTAAATCAAGCAAGACGGAACTCTTGTTCATGGCTCTCTTTACGAAGATGCTTGCCGTCGGCGGTCGTTGTGCCTCTATTGTTCCGGATGGCGTGTTGTTTGGTGGAAGCAAGGCTCACAAGACCCTGCGTAAAGAGCTTGTCGAAAACCAGCAACTTCAGGCGGTCATCTCCATGCCTTCCGGCGTGTTCAAACCCTACGCCGGCGTATCGACGGCAATCCTGATTTTCACGAAGACCAATGCCGGAGGTACGGATAAGGTCTGGTTCTATGATATGAAGGCCGATGGCTTCAGCCTGGATGACAAGCGCAGTCCGATCGCGCAAAACGACATTCCCGATATCATCAGCCGCTTCAATAATCCGGAAGCAGAGGAATCACACGAACGTACCGAGCAAAGCTTCTTCGTTCCGAAGAAAGAGATCGTTGATTATGAATATGACTTGAGCATCAATAAATACAAAAAGACCAATTACGTTCCCGTCAAATATCCGCCAACTTCTGAGATCATGACTGATATCCAAAAATTGAATGTCCAAATCAACTTTGAACTGGATGCATTGAATAAGTTGCTTGGTTTGTAAAATTCGATTTTGTAGATGTTATGAAAGTCAGATTAGGCGATTATATTAAAGAGTACTCTGTCAGAAATATGGCAGATGAAAAAATCCCTGTATATAGCGTAACAAATACAAAAGGATTTTGCTCTGAATATTTTAGCAAGGATGTAGCTAGCAAAGATCGTTCGACATATAAAATTGTTCCACGAGGATACTTTGCCTATAACCCATCTCGAATCAATGTAGGCTCTATAGATTTTTTGAGAGATGAAGCTAGAGTTATAGTTAGCCCCTTATACGTTGTATTCAAAACAACATCTTTCCTAGATAATCAATATCTACTCTATTATTTAAAAAGTGATATATCTCTGCATTACATTAAAGAATTAGCTACAGGAAGCGTTCGAGACAATCTAAAGTTCTCAATACTTTCCGATTTCCCTATAGAACTAAGAACTCACGATGAACAAATTTCTGTAGTAAATACTTTGAAGAGAATAGAATCTCTTATTGCTCTGTATCAGTCACAGATTCGTAAATTGGACGAGCTGGTAAAAGCCCGATTTGTCGAGATGTTTGGGAACCCTGTGGTGAACCCAATGAAATGGAAGGAAATGCCATTGAAGGAATGTCTTTATAGTATTGATAACGGGAAGAGTTTTGTTTGTGCTAATGAGCCTCGACAGGGAGATTGGCCAGCAATTCTGAAATTAAGTGCAGTTACATATGGTGATTTTCGGCCTAAAGAAAATAAATCCTTATTGAAAGAAAATCAATACATTGAAGCAGCAGAGGTTCATACAGGAGATTTGTTATTCACACGTAAAAACACTCCAGAATTAGTAGGAATGGCCACTTATGTAAAAAGTACACCCAAAAAATTGATGCTTCCGGACTTGATTTTTAGACTTAACACAAAAGAAAACTGTTCTAAAATATTTTTATGGCACCTAATTAACCATAAAATGTTTAGAGGAAAAATCCAAAATTTAGCCTCCGGCTCAGCAAAATCAATGTCGAACATTTCAAAAGAAAGGCTTTTCAAATTGAATATAGTTTTACCGCCAATAGAGTTTCAGGAACAATTCGCCACTTTTGTCACCCAAGTCGACAAATCAAAGGTAGCTGTTCAACAAGCGCTTGACAAAACGCAACAATTGTTTGATAGCCTGATGCAACAGTATTTTGGCTGAACAACCCACGAAAATGACCAGCGAGCAGTTAAACAGGATGTTGAGCGAAGTCAAGGATGTCGCATCCCGGGCGGAGCGTGCGAAACTTTGCCGCTCGCTACTTGCCTCTTCCGTTGACTACATTTATGAGCAAGCTGGGGAACCGATGCCCAAGAAGGCAACGCTTCTTGAGTTGCTGGACAGTCCAACGGTGACCGGTTTCGTCAATGATGCGGATACCGTCCAGGCACTGCACTATGTCCGAATCCTGGGCATGAACGCCGAACATGGACGGAATGTACGCAAGAAAGAGTCTTCTCTCAGTCTTGCCAACATGTCCTACTTCGTAGGATTGGTGGAAGCCAAGGAACAAGGTACGGAAGCAAGCTACCAAAAGCCTCCCTACATGAGCGAAGCGGAAACGCGTAAACTCTATATCGACTTGTACCTTCAGGAAGCCGGGTGGGATGTTCTTGACGCGAATCATGTTGCCCAACCCGGCAAGGCCTGTGTCGAGATTGAGGTGCAGGGCATGCCCAACACCCAAGGGGTCGGATACTGTGACTATGTGCTTTATGGCAGAGACGGCAAGCCGCTGGCCATTGTGGAGGTCAAGAAAACATCCGTATCTCCGGAAAGCGGACGCCATCAGGTCGACCTTTATGGTAGCTGCATGGAAAAAGAGTACGGTTACAAACCTGTGCTCTATTACACTAACGGGTACAGTACAAAGGTCATTGATGGGATTTACCCGGATCGCAGCGTCATGGCGTTCCATTCGATGGAGGAGCTGGAACTGATCATCAGTCGGCGTACACGCGGGGATATCACTGATCTGTGCGTCAACGATGAGATCACGAATCGCCCTTATCAGAAGATGGCCATTACCAACATTTGCGAGTGGCTGAACAAGAAACATCGCAGAGGACTGCTTGTGATGGCTACGGGCACGGGCAAGACCCGGGTCTCCATTTCACTGGTTGACATCCTGATTCGTAATAATTGGGTCAAGAACATGTTGTTCCTGGCTGACCGAACCACACTGGTCAATCAGGCCAAACGAAATTTTGCCAAGCTTTTGCCTGACATGAACGTTTGCGAGCTGTCCGGCAATGGGGAAAAGGATTTCAACGCGCGATTGATGTTCTGTACCTATCAGACGATGATTAATTACATCGATTCTGAGGACAAGAGATTCACGACAGGGCGTTTTGACCTTATCATCATAGATGAAGCCCATCGCAGCATCTTTAAGCGCTACGGGTCTATTTTCAGGTATTTCGACAGTTTTCTGGTAGGATTGACGGCAACACCAAAGAATGAGGTGGACGCCAATACCTACAGCATTTTCGGCTGTGAGGCGGGCATGCCCAATTACGATTACACACTGGAGGAGGCTATCAGGGAGCATTACCTTGTCGGTTACCACCCGATCAACCGTACTTCCCGTCTGATTAAGGCCGGGATTGATTGGAACAGCCTGACAGCGGACGAACGCGAGCAGCTTGACGAATATTTGAGTGATGATCCTTCCACTCCTGATTCTACGGTGCCGGGCAACAAAATTTTCCGTATTCTTTTCAACAAGGAAACTTGTCGGCAGGTTGTGGAGGAGCTTATGCAGGGAGGGTTGAGGGTGAACAATGGTGAGACACTGGGCAAAAGCATTATTTTTGCCTACAATCACAAACACGCTCAGATGATTGTGGAGTGCTTCCATGAGTTATATCCCGATTATCCGGCCAACACCTGCCAACTGGTCGATAATTATGTCAAGTACGCCGATGATCTTGTCTTGAAGTTCGATAGCGACCCTGAGTTTCGTATCGCCGTGTCGGTGGATATGCTTGATACCGGGGTAGATATTCCCTCTATCCTCAATCTTGTGTTCTTTAAGCCGGTGCGCTCAAAAATCAAATTTATCCAGATGATTGGGCGAGGCACTCGCCTTTGTGAGAACCTGCTCGGCCCAGGCAAACATAAGAGCGGGTTTTATATCTTTGACTACTGTGGCAACTTCGAATTCTTCGACAATTTGCCGGAAGGAAAGACTGATATTGTATCACAATCAAGCCTGACACAGCGGTTGTTCCGCATTCGGCTTGATATTTTGTGCGAACTGCAGAGTATCGAGTATCAGGAGAACGAATGGTTCAAATCCTTTTATGATAAGCTCAAGACAGAGCTGCATCAGGAAATAGTCAAAATCAAATCTCACAGCAACCGCATTCAGGTACGTGCCGCCATGCAGCACGTCGATAAATACTACGACTTGGCTTCATGGACGGCTCTGTCCCCGGTCTCCATACAGGAAATCAAGAGTCACCTGGTGTCATTACTGGATAGCGGATTGAATGGTGATTCCCTGGCCGTGGCATACGATTGCCGTATGTACCATGTGGTGCTTTCCCTCATTTGCGACAAGAACATCAAAGCTGCGGCTTCAGATGTGAAGAAGGTCCGTGAAATCGCCAGGTATTTATTGAATGAAAAAGCATCCGTACCTCAGGTTCTGGCTAAGGCCACAGATCTGAAGTTGCTCATGAATAATACTTTCTGGGAGAACCCCAATATCGCAGAAATTGAACGCCTCCGCGCAAGTCTGCGTGATTTGATGCAGTTCTTGCAGGGAGAGGGACAAAAACAATACGATATAGATATTTCTGATGACGTAACAGAATCTGGCTATCAGCCCGGTGATACGATTATTGACATACGAACTTATCGGGAAAAGGTTTTCGACTATCTGATGGAAAATATGGATAGCCCCGTCATTCACAAAATTTACAATTTACAGCCTATTGATGAAAATGATCTGCAGGAACTTGAGCACATCCTGTGGCATGAGCTGGGGAGTAAGGAAGACTACAACGAAACAACGAACATGGACAATCTGGCTGCCTTTGTCCGTAGTCTGGTCGGTTTGAGTCAGGAAGCTGTCAACGAAAAGTTCGGTGAATATTTGAATGGCTCCGTGTTAAACTCGGTTCAGCAGGAATTCGTCCATGCGGTCATTAATTATGTCCGGGAGAACGGTGATGTGAAGCGAGAGGATATGGTGAATACTGCCCCCTTCAACAACTATGATCTCACAGCAATTTTTGGAGTGAAGATACGGGATATCATCAAGGTTGTTGATGTGCTCCACAAGTCCATCACTACTGCGGTTGCTTAATACATCAATAGTCTTCATGGTATATTTCTCGACCTAACGAGAAAATGCCTCTCCATGAAAGACATCAGTCAAAGAAGGCACTTGCGTTTAACCTCGAATGGTGAGGGAAGTAGGTAGCCACTATTTATTCAAAGACCTGCCCGGCAGATACGTCTTTCTTTCAACTGGCATTCATTCAGTAATGATATAGGTTTCGTTGTAAATTTCGTGAAGATTTTTACCGTTATAGAGCCAGTAGTTGGTTGGCTGGACATCGTAACTCAGTCCTAATAACTCCCGTGTCAGTGCCGTCAGGGAATATTCCTTTCCTTGATAAATGACTTTTCTTTCATTAGCGACTTCGGCGTAAACCGGTTCGTCTCCTTTGGCGAATACCAACTGCTCTCCGACAGGAATACCCATATCTTTGAAATTCAAAGGAGGGCGCATCTTGCGCTTTAATGATTCCCCTGCGGCTTTATCAACATCAGACAAATCGTTGTTAATCTCTTCAGATATTTCTGTTGTGATATCATGGCTCTTGTCGAGCAGTTTTAGAATGGCGATCGCCTGCTCTGGATTGATTTTGAAAAATTCGCGTTGCGCGTGAATGCGATAGGGGTGGAATGCCAAATGCAGCGCTTTTTCTACTTCTTCGCAACGTAAGCCGACAACCTTGCATGCGTACCCACACTCAAAGGGAACAGGGACGCTCGTATTAAACAACTCTTTCATTCGAGCATCCACATTGTCCCGGTTGGTCATACCGATTTTTACCAGATCTGGCATAGCCGGATTTGTTAACACATAGACAATTCCATAGTTTTGATATTTTGATGCCATAGACTCAAGGGATAAAATCGATTGAAAACAACAGACAAACTAATCCAGGTCATCAATAAGCACAATCATTTATTTCCGGCCTTTAAGACGGCTTGCACCAGTTGTTCCTGTAACAAACCTATTCCTGTCCTAACGGTTTCATACACATGAATATGCTCTTGTACATATAAAATATGTATCATTGCATTCATATTTACAAAGAGTTGCTGACGTCCTGAAAATCCCCCTCTCCCCGCGTCATATATCCATGAGGAAGTAGATTCTCTGCTTCCTGTCTGCGCCCGCCTCCCGGCTTTGTGCTGGAAGGCGGGCTTTTTGCTGCAACAAACCAATCATCAATGAACATGAATACTCAAACATCCACTCGCGAACTCTATCGCAACCGCGACAACAGCCCTCTGGACAGACTCCAGATTCGGCGTGTCGCACCCTCCGTCTTTGCCGACCGCGAGGACGACAGCCGTTCGGAGAAGTACCGCTTCGTCTCCTCCGATTCACTGCTCGACCAGATGGAAGAAGCCGGGTTCCTCGTCGTCGGAGCCCAGGAACAACGTACCCGGAAACCTGACGGCACGCCCACTCGCAAACACCTGATTCGTTTTGCCCACAGGGATGTTCTGGAAAGTACCCGTGACCAGCGTATCGAAGTGGTCATGATCAACAGCCACAACGGCAGCTGCTCTTACCAGCTCATGGCCGGGATCTTCCGGCTGGTGTGTACCAACGGCCTGATTGTCGGGGCACGCATTGCCGCCATCAATATACGCCACATGGGCCATACCGGAGAAGATGTGATTGCCGCCAGCCTTCAGCTGGCCGAAGAAACACCCCGCATCATGGACGGCATCAACCGTATGCAGGGGGTCGAACTACCCTACAAGCGGCAGGTAGAATTTGTTCATGAAGCGGCTCGGTTACGCCTGGGAGACGACTATGAACAAAAGATTCGTCCCGAAGCTCTTTTGTCGCCCCGGCGCTGGAACGATATCGGATTCACGGCAGGAGGTTCGGCTACCGTCTGGCAGTGCTTCAACCGGGTTCAGGAAAACCTGATCCGGGGAGGAGCGCCTTTGAAGCCACAGAAGGAAGGAACTTATCGTCGACGTTCCCTGCGGGCACTCAACGGTATTGACGGAAATACGCGACTGAATCGAGAGCTCTGGGACCTGGCCGACAGCTACACCCTGCACAACTGACTCGAGACGACCATGAGAAGAAAACATCATCTCAGAGTGAAGCGTATGGGGCGGACTCCCTCCCTGACCGGACTGGAGCTGTCCATTCTCCTGTACCTTCACGGCGACTTTGAACGCAGTGACGAGGAGATCATGGCGGAATGTCATGGCATCGAACAGGAAAGTGTCAGGCACGCTGTCCGTGGTCTGGTCGGAAGGGAATTCATCATCCGCACGAAGGAAGAAGAATTCCTGCTTCGGCCCGACTGCTGGCTGGTTACGTATGCCGGACGGCTGGCGCTCAAGCAATGGGTGTCCTCTGCCGCTCCAGCTTATCGATCCTCCCGGACAAGAGTTCCCGCATAAGGCACGGTTATGAACATAAAAGACATCATGATCGCTCTGGTAGCACTCGTACTGCTGTGTTTGCTGGGGCCGGTTGTCGTCGGCATCTTGTCGGTTCTGGTGACCGTGGCTCCGTATTTGCTCGCCGTGCTGTTGATCCTGGGAGTCGTAGCCTTCTTCTGCAAGTAACCCCGATAGGAAGAACCAGAAGAATGAAAACGACACCCATCATCGCACAATTGCGCTCAACCAGCGAATACGATACGGACGCTCCGTATGTGTACATGGAATTGGATACGGAACTATTGGCCCGGCTAGAAAAGGCAGTGTCGCTCTACAACAGCCAGCAGAATGATTCTTCGCTGGGACTGAGTAAGTTGACGATTCATGGCCCGTCCATGACGGCTCTGGTGAGCCTCCCGGTACTGACGGAAGAACAGCAAGAGTCACTGGACGAAGATGAAAGTATCCTGCTGGATTCTCCGATTCCGGAGACGGAGCTGGATATCCTGGAAAGCTGCATTCGGCTCTGTGGTGAAAGCATCGACATCCTTGATGTTCGATGCCTGTATGCCGGCGCCTGTAACAAGCACACACGGGACATGTACGAAGCCAATATTGGAGCCGTGCTAAGAAACCTGATCGACTCACATCATCACCCCGGAAAGGAGGACTTGCCTGATGCTGACGATTGAAAAGTACAAGGGAACCCGCTTCTGGGCCGTCTTTCGCGACGGAGAGTTGTTGGCTGTAACTGTTTACAAGCGCGGAGCCAAAGCCATCGTCAAGGCACTGGAGGGAACGGGCTGATGCCCGCCTCCATTCAGCAGCTCTTCTTCATCATGAAGTCGGGCTGTTTTTTAGCTCACATACAAAGATTCCAGTCTCCGATTTCGGAGTTGTAAACCTATGAAGTATCTCAGATGACGGATTCATCCTGTTGTTCGTCTCCAGGAACGCTCTGTTGGGCAGTTGGGATCTGTTGCCGTCGATCATATGGTCGATGTTCCCCCGGTTCCATGAATCCAGATTAACCATGCCGGGATCAACGTCCTTGCCAGTGAGTCCTCGTATGATGTCCTTCTTGGCATTCATACGATCCCAGCCAGAGCTATTGAGGTCGTTCCAGTTCCGGGGGATTGCGTTGAGGTTGCCATTGTTGGCTGCCTCGGAGATTGCCATGGTGCCTGTCGAGGCCATGTTCGTATCGGCCAGACGCTGAAGTGCGGCGTAGGCATCGCCGGGAAGACGACCGAAGGGAACAACTCGCCCGTGCGGGTCCATCTTCGCGAAGGCTTGGCCGATCTGTGAGGTTGCCTCCGGGGAGCCGGGGACGTAGTTGGCAAGGAGGGGAGCAAAGGTTACCTTGCCCCTGCCGAGGCCGAACCTGTCGGCTGACTCCAGCGACGGAATCAGGCGTCCGGCCATATAGTCGCCACGCCCGGAACCGGCAATCGTGACAAGCTTCTGACCTGATTTAACCCTGGCAAGTACGTCGCTAAGAGATTTCCGGGCTTCGGGAGTGAGCCCTTCGCGCTTGCCCGAGACATACTCTTCGAGCCGTCCCAGTACTTTATCCCTGGAGTTGATCTTCTTGAGGCTATCCACGTAGTCCGGGTCGATGAACGGGGAACCTCCGTGGGTGTTGCCGACGTGGAGGCGTTTCTTGCGGATGAAGTTGGGGTAGTCTTCCGGGTTGTCGGAGCCGTAGGTGATGAGCTTGTTGTCTAAAACTCTTTTACCGCCAATGCGTTTCCCGTTCATTTCGCCTCGCAGAAGGCCTTCCTCTGTCCCGGTAGCTCCTACGCTGCCGCCAGAGGGAAGGTCGGTCATGTACCTGCGGATGGACTGGGTCTTGCCGAGTTCTTTTGCCAGCTCTCTGTCGTAGGCGGCGGTCCACTCAGCGCCTGCTCCGGGGCGTCCGAGGCCCAGGCCCGTGTTGTAGAGCATGTTGAGGTTGCGGCCGAGGTTGGTTCTTTCGAGGCCCTCTGCCGTGCGTCGGATGTCGAACATGCGGATCTTCTTGTTCGGGTCGCCTTCCGGGAGATTGTCGATGGCGCGTTGCAGGATCTTCTGGATGTTCTGGGCCGGGGTCTTGTGACCGGCTCCTATCTGGCTCCAGTCGCCGTAGGTGAAACCGATGTCGCGGTTGGGGTTGCGTATTGACTCAATGAGTCTTTGGAGGGCTGATTTTCCTGTTACGGTGCCTGTTGCGACAGCTGCACCGCCTCCGGCGGCCTCAAGGGCTCTGAGGTTGTCGCTGGCTTCGTCGCTACGTGTGGCGATCATCTTCACAATCCTTCCCCGTAGGGGAAGATTGTGAAGTAAGACAGCGTAGTTCTATTCATTGTAGAGAGAAACAAATTAGTGTAGATTTTTATCTAGCGTATAAAATAAATTCCTCTTATGTTTCAACTGTTTTTAGAAAATTTTATGTCCCCTGAATGTCCCCCAGTTGGTCAAAAAATAAGAATTTTGAAGTGGCGGATGCTACAAACAAGTAACCCCTTTCAAGCTATTAACTTAAAAGGGGTTATATGGTGCGCCCGAAAGGACTCGAACCTTCACAGAGTTGCCTCCACTAGAACCTGAATCTAGCGCGTCTACCAATTCCGCCACGAGCGCACATGGTTTGGTAAGAACGGGGCTTATTATGCACGGCGGCGCCGGATTGGCAACTATTTTCCTTCACATGAAAAAATTTTTTTCCAAGGCGCCTTCCTGCCTCCAGCCGGGGCCGCCTGGAAACGATATAAGGGCTTCTCAAATCTTTCCGTATGCAGTAGTCTCCCCCCAGCATCAGAGGCATCACCATTGCAGGCTTGTGAATGAGACGAATGAAAAACCGCTATTGAACCGTTTTGAGGTCATGGAAATGGGGTTCGGCCTGTGCACACTGGCCGCATTGATGTGGCTGCTGTGGTGGAACGGCTTCGGGGAAATTCATGAAGACCAGCTTTCCCTGCGCTATTTCCGCGAAATTCTCTCCTTCCTGGTGCTGGGCCAGCTCACGGGCGTCATCGGCATTTTGCGGGAAAAATGGCTTGCCAGGGCCATCCGCAACCCCCGGTGGGTAGAACTGGGGCTGGGGCTGGTGATTCTGGTCATGCTGGCAGGCGACTTTTTCCATTCCACCTTTATCTCCAAAATAGAGCTTCAGAACATTTTCCGCGCGCTCTGCCTCTGCTACGGAGCTGCCCCTCTGCTGAACCTCAAGGAATATTTTTTCCGCATCGCCCGCCGGAACAGGGGCTTCCACCTCCCGCGCATTCGTCCCGCCCTTCTTTTCCTGCTTACCCTGATTGCCTTCATTGCGCTGGGAGGAACTCTTCTCATGTCGCCGGGAGCTACCAAGGACGGCATCGTCCTTTCCGCCACGGACGCCTATTTCATCAGCACCAGCGCCGTCTGCGTCACGGGGCTGGTCCCCCTGAATGTTCATGAACACTTCACCAATTACGGACAGACCATTTTGCTGGTGCTTTTCCAAGTGGGAGCTTTCGGCATCATGACGTTCACTTATTTCGTCTCCCTGATGGTTGGCCAGGGGTTGAGCCTGCGTTCCAAAGTAACCATCAGCAACCTGCTGGATGAAGAAGGCATTGCCCAGGTAGACCGGTTCATCAAGAATATTATTGCCGTCACGTTCGGGGTGGAAGCGCTGGGCGCCATAGGCCTCTATTTTTCCTGGAGACATGTTCCGGGGCTGGAGGGAGACACGCTCTGGTGGTACGCCGTCTTCCATTCCGTTTCCGGTTTCTGCAATGCGGGATTCAGCCTGTTTGCGGATAACCTGGCCACGCCGGGCGTAGCCTACAATATGGGCGGCCAGATTACCATTATGGTCATGGTGCTTTGCGGCAGCCTGGGATTCGCCATGTATCTGGAAATCGTCCGCCGGGCCAGAGTCGCACTGGGCTGGGATGCCCGGAACACCGTCAGCCGCCACTGGTCCACATACAGCTGGCTGGTCGTACGCATGACCGCCGCGCTAGTGCTTGGCGGCGGGCTGATCCTGTTCCTGATTAAAATAATTGACGGCAGCCTGTTTACGTCTGCCGATCCGTGGTACTGGATTTTGTGGGAGAGCCTGTTCAATGCAACGGCCCGCACAGCAGGATTCAACATTTCGGACATGGCGCTCAACAGCGCTCCATACGCCCTGTTTCTGGGAGCTCTCATGTTCATCGGAGGCAATCCCGGTTCCACCACGGGAGGAGTCCATACCACCGCATTTGCCGTTTCCTGCGGGGAGGTGGCGCGCATTTTACAGGGCAAGAAAGACGTGGTCATGCACAAGCGCCGGATTGCCCGCAATGTGGTGGAACGGGCCGTCATCACCGTCATCCTGGCCGGAGCCTGGGTAGGCATGATGACTACGGTCATGTGTTTTGCAGAACCGCGGTTGAGTCTGGAACGCCTGTTTTTCGAGGTAGTCAGCTCTTTCGCCACGGTAGGCTTTTCATGGAACGTCACTCCGGAACTCAGTGATGCCGGCAAATGGATCATCGTGTTCAACATGATTGTGGGCCGTGTGGGCATGGTGGCTTTCGTGCTGGCCTTCATGAAACAACCAACCAAATCCCCCCTGCGGTATCCGGAAACCAGACTGCCGCTCAGCTGACCCGGGGCATTACCCCCATTTTCATGACATGTGCGGAAGCAAACGCATTTCTTTCTTGCAAGAAAACATTTTAATTCAAAAATATTTGGCCTTTAGCGCCTGCCCTTGGCGGACCATGCCCGCAGGCTGCCCCCGCTATGAATAATCCTTCTTTTACTTCCTATCAAAAGATATGGCTCATGTCATACCCCCTCATGATCAGCCTGATCATTGAGCATATGATCGGCCTGACGGATGCCGTCTTCCTGGGGCGCGTGGGGGACGTGGCGCTGGGAGCATGCGCTCTGGGCGGCGTGTATTACATGGCCATGTTCATGCTGGCATTCGGCTTCGGCTTTGGCGCACAAATCATCATTGCGCGCCGCAACGGGGAACGCCGTTACAACAGGATTGCCCCCACCATGGTTCAGGGCTGTTATTTCATGCTGGTCCTGGCGGTAGCTCTTTTTGCCGCATCCCAATATTTTTCCCCCATCATCCTGCGGGACATCATTGAATCCCCACAGGTGTACGGGGCCACGGCGGATTACCTGCACTGGCGCACCTACGGTATTTTTTTCTCTTTCCTCTGCGTCATGTTCCGAGCCTATTACGTGGGGATTACCCAGACGAAGATTCTGACGGTCAATTCCATTGTCATGCTCCTGAGCAATGTCGCGTTAAATTACTGCCTCATTTTTGGGAAAGGCGGCTTTCCCGCCGCGGGCATAGCAGGGGCGGCCATTGCCTCCAGCGTATCGGAAGCAGTCTCCCTTCTCTTTTTCATCATCTACACAAGCATGACGGCGGATAAACGGAAGTACGGCTTCCGCCGGGCATTCACACTCCGCCCCCATCTGCTGAAGGGAATGCTGTCCATTTCCGGATGGACCATGGTGCAATCTTTTATTTCCGTCTCCATCTGGTTTATTTTTTTCCTGGCGATTGAACATTTGGGGGAACGCCCGCTGGCCGTTACCAACATCGTGCGCAATATTTCCGCCCTGCTGATCATGGTGATCAGCGCTTTTGCCACCACGGCAGGAGCTCTCATCAGCAACCAGATTGGAGCGGGAGAACAGCGCTGCCTGTTCAAAACCTGCGGCATGACTCTCAAACTGACATACGCCATCCTGATCCCCCTGCTCATCATACTGTGCCTGTTTCCGGAGCCCGTCCTCCGTGCCTTCACGGATAGTCCGTCCCTGATTGCCGCCAGCGTCAATTCCGTGTATGTGATGGCTTCTTCCACACTGATCATGGCTCCGTCATTCATCCTGTTCAATGCCGTATCCGGCACAGGCAATACCAAGGCGGGATTCATCATGGAAATGATTTCCCTGGCCGTTTACACGGCCGTCATTTATTACGGCATCATCAGGCTCAAGCCGGATGTGGCTCTCTGCTGGTTTTCCGAACACGTTTACGGCGTTACCCTGATCATCCTGGCATGGTGGTACCTCAAGAGCGGGAAATGGAGAGGCAAAAAGGTTTAGGAGGAACAAGAACGGGGAACGGCACGAAATAAAGTCCGCTTTCATCCAGGCGTCTCCAACGCTCTCCCATTCTCAAAAAGTGCCCTGGTTGGAGAAAAGGCTGCTTTTTGCCCCCAGGTGGCAAAGGGCGGCGCATGCTGCTTCCCAATGCACCGGATAAAACACGGCCATTCAAACTCCGGAAAATAAGCCCGGAGGATACAAAAACGCCCTGCGGCATCCGCCGCAGGGCAAAAACATCAACACAGACAGGAATTATTCTTCGCCGGAATCCTCTTCGGAATCCCGTTCCTCTTCCGGAGAAGAAGTTTTCTCCTGCTGCTGGAGAGCTGCTTTCTGGGCATGCTTGCGGCGCGCTTCCTCCATCATGAAGAATTCCGCACAGCGGAAAGCGCGGCGGGCCGCCTCACGCGCCGTCTGGTCGTCCATCAGGGCAAGGCCTTCTTCAGACACTTCCGCCAGGAACATTTTCCAGGCTCGGGAAGCCACCTTCTTACAATCCAACTGCTTGAGAGAAGCGGCATCCTGCATGGGCTGGCGGTCTTCGGAACCGCCGCCTTTCTTATTGCGGCGGCGGCGCTTGCGCTTGTTAAAAGGACCTTCGGAGGCGCCGCCCACCGTTTCCGGCTGGGCAAAGACATCTCCGCCATGCTGTTCATGGCGCTCCTGCTGTTCCGCATTGCGATTGGGGCGGAACGATTCCCGCTTGACCTTGACCGGAGCGGCAGCCTGGGGCTTCTGGGGAGCTTCGGGCATCATCTCCTTTTCCACAGGAGCGGAAGGAGCCGGGGCCTCGGAAGGGGCAACAACCGTTTCAGAGACAGGGGCCTTTTCATCAGCCGCCTTTTTGGCTGTTTTCGCGGTTTTCGTCTTCACCGCGGTTTTCGGGGCGGACTTGACCGTTTTGATTTTGGTTTTGGGTGCTTCTACGGAAACGGCGTCAGCAGCAGCTTTTTTTTCAGCTGCGGCGGCCTTTTTGGTAGTAGAGGCCGTCTTTTTGGCCGTCGTCTTGCGAGCAGCCGTTTTTTTAGCTGCGGACGCTTCCGGAGCACCTGTTTCTAATGGTTTTTTTGCCATAAAATTTCAAGTGAAAGAAAGGATTATGAATCAATTCCGGAGATTGTCGAGATTTATCACGGAGCCTCATCCGGAAGAGCCGGGAGATCTTTCAACAGCGCCTTGTACTTTCCCGAATCAAAGGAGCGGCCCCCCACCACCATCGCATTAATAGTAATGGCCAGAGCCTGCGCCATCAGTTCCAGAGCTTCCTGTTCCCCCAGTTTTTCCCGCCCCGTCAGGCGTTCCAGACAGTTTTTGACATAAGCGGTGTCCGGCGACTCCAGCTGCTCCCGAACGGCAGGCACCAGCGTTTCAATCATTTCCTCCGGTATTTCCATGATAGTCCTTTTGTTGCTTTTATTTTACTATGGAACCAAATGAACGCGCATTTTTTCCGGGCAGACATTCTCTCCCGAATGGCATGCGGACGCGGCATTTCCCATTCCAGCCAAGGCTTTTATTGGAAATAACCGCCACCCGGCAAGTTCCTGCTTCCAGTCCATTTCAAGCGGAATATTTTCCGTTTCCCTCACATGGCTCCCATGCGGCTGCGAATGACGGATTGCAGTTCCGTTTCAAATTCCCTCAGGTCGTCCGCCGTAGGTTCTCCAAGCGTAGCGTCCCAGTTGATACGGCCGGTACGGTCAATATCCCATGCGCCCTGGGCGCCGCTCTTGAATAAAACCTTGCCGGCCATCAGGGCGTGGGGAGGCGTTATTTCATCCACAGTTACCTGGGTTTTTCCCAGCAGGGAGGCAGGGGGAGGCATTGTTCCGGGAAGCTCTCCGGGCTGCTCGGCTTCGGGTTCCGGCTCCGGCTGGCTGATGCGGATATCCAGATCCTGAAGAAGGAATCTTGTATCCATGAACGTCAGCTTGATGTTCAAGTCCTCATGCAGCCTTTTCTGGATGGCGTTTAAATCCAGTCCTTCTTCCGCCCAGGTCCGGATGGACTGGATCTGTTCCGGAGATAATTGATCAGGGTTTATCATGATATGTATTTGAGTTAGAATGATTTTTTCTATTCGCGACCAGCCATGCATTCCAGCAGGGAATGAACGCAGGCGAGAAATCCTGCGGACGGCGTTCCACCCACGCCTGGATTTGCTCCGGCGTGAACCACTGCACGCTGTCCACCTCCGCCGCCGGAAAACGAACCTTCCCGGAATACCGCCCTTCATAGAGGGAGATGAATTCCCAGCCGTTATTTTCTCCGGCGTCAAAATCCGCGATTTTCTGCAGCCCGCAGCCGGACACCCCCAGTTCTTCCTTCAGCTCCCGCACCGCAGCTTCCTCATAACTTTCCCCGGCATCCAGATGCCCGGCTGCGGAAGAATCCCATTTGCCCGGCTGCCTGTCTTTCCACAGGGACCTTTTTTGGAGAAGCACAGCTCCATGCTTATTGACCAGGAACATATGTACGGCGCGATGACGAAGGCTGCCTTCATGTATTTCCCGGCGCGTGCCCTGCCCCGTCACCTGATTGAGTTCGTCCACGATGTCAAACAATTCATCTCCGCTCTGCGCCACATCCTTGAGAGGATTGGTATCATAAACGCGCGCCAATTCCACCCACTGGGACAAATTCAATTCCTCAGCCCTGGCGGAAGGGGAAAGTCCCAGGGAAGCAGCCACGCCCTCCCACGGAGGAGAAGCGGGGAGCTGTTTTTTCAATTGTTTGCGCCGCTGGGAAAAAGCCTTGCGCATCAGTTCATCCATCAGGCGGTCGTCATATGGAGGCAGCTCGCGGGCAGGGCGGGGAGTAAGCAGCATCACGGTGGAATCAATACGCGGACGGGGATGAAACGCTTCCGGCGGAATGGTTTTAAGGGCACGGGGAATCCAGTTTTTCTGGATGCGCAGGGACAACAGCCCGAAGGCATCATCATCCGGCGTCGCCAGAATGCGGTCGATAAACTCCTTCTGGAGCATCACCACGGCACGTTCCACAGCACTGGGCCTGGACAGGAAATTCTGGAGGATGGCTCCCCCCGCGGAATAGGGAAGATTGCCAAGGAATTTGACAGGGGCCTCCGCAAACAGCCCCCGCGGATCCCAGGAAGCGCCGTCTGCATGGTGAACCTCCACATGGGGATCACCGGCCCAGCGCTCTTTCTGGTACTCCGCCAGACGGGAATCAAATTCCACCAGAACCAGTTTGCGGCAAAGGGGTACGGCATGTTCCGTCAGGGAGCCGGTTCCAGGCCCTACCTCCACCACGCAATCCTGCGGCCGGATTTCGAGCTGCTCCACAATCCAGCGGGCCACATTTTCATCCGTCAGGAAATTCTGCCCCAGGGACTTGCTGGGGCGCACTTCATGGTCTTCCAGAACATTCCTGATCTCGGACGGTTTCATAATGAAGTGATGTTCGCAAAAATGCCTGTCAGGAGCCAGTAAAAAGCGGGGCAGTTTCCGGCATGAAAACGGAGAAGCTCCAACCGCCGCAGGCAAAGAACGGAGAGACGGCGGCAAGATATATCGCAAATTGACAAAAAGGGGAAAACATGTCACTTTTACAGGCGTCTGGAACAGGGATTCAGCCTGCAGTGAACCGGAAGGTTCCGCAGACTCCAAAATGTCCGGACGCCTTTGCCGGAGAAAAAGTTAAACCGGCTCAACAGCAAATTTGATAAAATCATGAAAGTACTTGTAACCGGCGGAGCCGGATATATTGGTTCCCACACGGTACGCCAGCTCGTCAAAACCGGCGCAGACGTGACCGTGCTGGACAACATGGTGTACGGCCACGCGGGAGCCCTCGTGGACCCGGAAGTGAAACTGGTCAAAGGGGATTTGGGAGATGCCTCCGTGGTATATCCTCTCCTGATGAAGGGCAACTTTGACGCCGTGATTCACTTTGCCGCCTTCATCAATGTGGGGGAATCCGTCCAGAACCCCCTCAAGTACTACATGAACAACATCGCCAAGCCCCTTGTCCTTCTGGGCGCCATGCAAGCCGCCGGCGTCAAGCGCTTTGTTTTCTCCTCCACCTGCGCCACGTATGGCGTTCCCACCCAGATCCCTATCCCGGAAACGGAAAAGCAGGATCCTATCAATCCTTACGGGAGTTCCAAGTACATGCTGGAAAAAGTTTGCAGGGACTGCGACCGCGCCTGGGGTCTCAAAAGCGTTTTTCTGCGCTATTTTAATGCCTCAGGTTGCAGCGAGGACGGCTTGATTGGTGAAGACCACGAACCGGAAACCCACCTTATCCCCAACATCCTGCTCACGCTCACCGGGGAAAAGGAATACATCGAAGTCTTCGGAACGGATTACGACACGCCGGACGGCACCTGCATCCGCGACTACATCCACGTCAACGACCTGGCGGACGCCCACTTGAAAGCGGTGGACTACCTGATGAAAGGCGGGGCCACAGAATGCTTCAACCTCGGAACCGGCCTGGGACTTTCCGTCCGGGAAATCCTGGAAACGGCTGAAAAAGTCACCGGCAAAAAAATTCCCGTCCGCTACGGCCCGCGCCGCGAAGGCGACCCGCCCCGCCTGATTGCCAATCCGAAGAAAGCCAAGGAAATCCTCGGCTGGGAAGCCAAGTGCAAGGATGCCGGGGCCATTGTGGAAACCGCATGGAAGTGGATGACCGGCCCGCGCCGCGGCCACTATTAATGCCTCTGCCCGCAAAAGGCCACCCTCTTTTCCGCCCTGCCATGCCCTCCATGGCAGGGCTTGTTTTTTCAAATTTCTTCGTACGCTCCTCTCCCGGAACCGCTCTTTCTTCCTCTGCCGGCCACAGCTAAAAACATTCAAAGGCAAACGGTTCCCGGCGTGCTGCTTCTCCTTCCCGGCTTCAAAAAGCCTTTTCCATTCCCCTCCGGCAAACCAGGAACACAGCCCGTGTCCCGGCAGGTGCCCCGCTCCGGAAATGTCCGGCCTCCCGTCGGATATATGATGCAACCAATATAAGCCGTTCATTATAAAATCCCATCTTGTTCATATCTGGTCATTTACCACCCTATAGACCATCAAAATTTTTGAACTCGCCTCAACCGGAAAAACATTCTATTATCCTCAGGAAGCTTCACATACTGTATGAGCCTGCATATTGAAAGTACTGAAAATGCCCTTGCGGAATTGAAGAAGCAGCGGACCAAGACACTGACCGCCGCCATTTCCGTCTCCTTCCTCGGCATCGCCCTCATGGGCCTCCTCCTCTACCTGGTGCACATCATCGTGGCCGTTCCGGAAGATCCTCCCATGGTCGCCTACGCCACCCAGGAAGGCGACAACCCGGACATCGACACACCGGAAGTTACCCAGACCACCCAGCGCCCCAGCAGTTCCTCCACCTCCGCGCAGGTGAAGGTCATCGCCGCCGTCGCCACGGCGGACGTCGCGGTGGTCAACCCGGATATTGAGGTGGACGTCCCCTCGGAAGAACTCTCTATGGGCATCGATATCGGCGACGGCTTCGGCACCGGCACGGGCGACGGAGACGGGGGAGGCATTCCCGGCATCATCTCCAAGCGCTGCGATTTGAACGACCGCATGAAGCGCATTACGGAAAACGGGGGTACCCCGCAGTGCGAAGAAGCCGTAGTCAAATCCCTCCGCTGGCTGAAAAAACAGCAGAATAAAGACGGTTCCTGGGGCGGGGCTCCCCATAATTACAAATGCGCCATGACGGGCATGGCTCTCCTCTCCTACCTGGCCCACTGCGAAACGCCTCTTTCCGAAGAATTCGGGGAAACTGTCCTGAAGGGCATCTCTTTCCTGGTGGATCAGGGCATGAAAAATCCCGTTCTCTCCCTGGTTCCCCAGAGGAACGAAGTCAGCTATGACCACGCGGTAGCCACCTATGCCCTGTGCGAAGCCTACACTTTCTGCAAGCAGATGGACATCCCCTCCATCTCCAATCTGGAAAAAGTCGTCATAAAGGCCGTTGATAAGATTGTGGACAATCAAAATACCGACGGCGGCTGGGCCTACAATTACAACACGAAGGCGGGCGCTCATACGGACCTTTCCGTCACCGGATGGAACGTACAGGCCCTCAAGGCCGCCGAACACGGCGGCATCCGCCCCTCCAAAGGCGAAATACGCACGGCCCTGCGCAAAGCCGCGGCCTATTGCCGGAAATGCGGCAAGCCCGACGGCCTCTTCACCTACATGCAGGAAGGCAGGGAAGACGCCGCAGCACGTCCCTCCCTGGTGGGCGTAGGCGTTCTTTCCCTTCAAATGTGCGGCAACGGTTCGGACAGCGCCGCCCGCAAGGGACTGGACTGGATGCTCAAAAACACCAACCAGCCGTTTAACTGGAAGGCGAACAATACTTCCTCCAACCTCTACCAGCACTATTACGGGGTACAGGCTGCCATGAACCGCGGAGGGGATGTATGGAAAGCGTACAACAAGGCCTTCCGTGATTCCACCCTCGGAGCCCAGGCCACCGATGGAAGCTTCACCCCGAACGGATTCCCGGGACCGGGGGGTCTCGTGAACAGCAATGGAGGTTCCATCAACGACAAAATTTACCGCCAGTGCCTCGCTACGCTGATGCTGGAGGTGTATTACCGCTTCCTTCCCGGCACGGGGGAAGGTACCAGGAATTCCTAATCTGATTGACAGACAGGCGTGTCTGGCTTTAGTATGCTGCCAGCCTTGTAAACAGGCAGGCCAGCAATACATACCTGTACAGGGCAATTCTCCCCATTTTTCAGAAATGCGGGAGTTTTTGCCTTGATGCCAACCAGACACCTCCCTCTATGAGTCTCCACATTGAAAGTACTGAAAATGCCCTTGCGGAATTGAAGAAGCAGCGGACCAAGACACTGACCGCCGCCATTTCCGTCTCCTTCCTCGGCATCGCCCTCATGGGCCTCCTCCTCTACCTGGTGCACATCATCGTGGCCGTTCCGGAAGATCCTCCCATGGTCGCCTACGCCACCCAGGAAGGCGACAACCCGGACATCGACACACCGGAAGTTACCCAGACCACCCAGCGCCCCAGCAGTTCCTCCACCTCCGCGCAGGTGAAGGTCATCGCCGCCGTCGCCACGGCGGACGTCGCGGTGGTCAACCCGGATATTGAGGTGGACGTCCCCTCGGAAGAACTCTCTATGGGCATCGATATCGGCGACGGCTTCGGCACCGGCACGGGCGACGGAGACGGGGGAGGCATTCCCGGCATCATCTCCAAGCGCTGCGATTTGAACGACCGCATGAAGCGCATTACGGAAAACGGGGGCACCCCGCAGTGCGAGGAAGCCGTAGTCAAATCCCTCCGCTGGCTGAAAAAACAGCAGAACGGCAACGGTTCCTGGGGTGAAGGACAATTCCGCGCTTCCATGACCGGCATTTCCCTGCTGGCCTACCTGGCCCACTGTGAAACCCCTCTTTCCGAGGAATTCGGAGAAAACGTCCTGAAAGGCATTTCCTTCCTGGTGGACTTAGGCATGAAAAACCCCGTCCTTTCGGAACAGCCCGCCCTGAAGGAAATCTGTTATGACCACGCGGTAGCCACCTATGCCCTGTGCGAAGCCTACACCTTCTGCAAGCAGATGGACATCCCCTCCATCTCCAATCTGGAAAAGGTCGTCGTAAAAGCCGTGGACAGGATTATTGACGCCCAGTGCCCCAACGGGGGCTGGGGCTACAGCTACAACAACAAGATTAATCCGGACATCGACCTTTCCGTCACCGGATGGAACGTACAGGCCCTCAAGGCTGCCGAACACGGCGGCATCAAGCCTACCAAAGGGGAAATCCGCTCCACGCTGCGCAAGGCCTCAAGCTACGTGCGCAAGAACGTCATGCCGGACGGCAAGTTTTCCTATAAGGAAAACGGCAATATGCCCCGTTCCTCCCTGGTAGGCGTGGGCGTGCTTTCTCTGCAAATGACGGGCAACGGCTCGGACAGCGCCGCCCGCAAGGGTCTGGACTGGATCAAAAACAATGTCAAAACCCTCCAGTGGGGCCAGGGAAGCGGCACGGAAAACGTCAAGAGCAATCTCTACATGCATTACTACTGCGTGCAGGCTGCCATGAACCGCGGAGGAGACGTATGGACCTCTTACAACAAAGCATTCCGGGACGCCGTGCTCAGCGGCCAGAATGCGGACGGCAGTTTCCGGAAAAATGACGTAGGATACGTTTCCGGCATGAGCAATAAATCTGAAAACATCTACCGCCAGTGCCTGGCAACGCTGATGCTGGAAACCTATTACCGTTTCCTGCCCGGTACGGGGGAAGGCACCAAGAACTCCTGAGGCATCCCTCCGAATAACGAAAAGAGCGCCGCGGGAAAAGGTTCTGCATGCGAGAAAACGAACCTTCTTCCGGCGGCGTGCAAATTAAATCCTGACTTGACCGCAGAGGTTTCTCTTGTTATTCATATGGTTTCCATTTTCTAACGACGTGAATAACAATTCTTCCATCCTTTTCGGCCTTTTTGATGAATTTCTTTGGGTCCGGTGTTCCGGACGCGGAAGTTTTGCCAATAGTCCGACTGTCAAATCCCTGGGGGACGATTACATCGCTTCCGGAGGGCGTCTGATCGTCATTGATCTGGAAACTTGCTCCGGCATTGACTCCACCTTCATGGGCACTCTTGCGGGCCTGTCCCGACGACTGCTTCCCATCGGGGGATCCGTCCAAATCGCTTCCCCGAGCGAACGCTGCCTGAGCGCCCTGGAAAGCCTGGGGCTGGACGCCCTGCTCAGCATTGAACCGCCCACAGCCCCCTGGAGGGGAAAAGTAGAGCAGATACGTGCCGCCCTGGGTACTGAAAACGCCCCTTCCGTTCACTTGGATGCCAAGGAGCAAACTCTCCACGTTCTCAACTCCCATTTGACCCTGAGCGAAATGAGCGAAGAGAACGAAGAAAAATTCCGCAACGTAACCGATTGCCTGAAAGAAGAATTGGAACGGCAGAAAGATCAATAAAAATACCTCCCCTCCACATGGACCTGCGCTCCATGGCCTCCCTGTATGAGGAAGCCCTTTCCGCAGCAAGGGAAGAAGGGCCGGCCGCCGTCAGGGAACATTCCGTTTCCAATCATTCCGCCCTTCCGGACGAGCGGACTCTTCAGCTTCTTCTTCTGGAAGGAGTATTCGGAACCTCTTTTACGGATGACTCAGGCAGGGACGTTCACATTCTGGATTTCGGGAACTGGAATAAATCCGCCGGACCGGACTTTCTAAACGCCAGGATATGCATTAATGGCGTCCCGCAATCGGGAGATATCGAACTGGATCCCACGCCGGAAGACTGGGAACGCCACGGGCACGGTTCCAACCCGGGGTTTAACGGCGTTGTCCTGCACCTCGCCTGCGCGCCCAGCCGCAGGAAATGGTTCACCCGCAATGCCAGGCATGAACGCGTTCCTCTGGCTGTCATTCCCCCCGTTGCGCTGGCGCGGTCAGGAACATCCCCTTCCGGCAACGCCCCGGTACGCCACTGCCGCCACTCCGGACTGCTGGCATCCATGGCTCCGGAGTTTCTGGAAACACTCCTCCAATCAGCGGCAGCCTACAGGTTCCGGAACAAGCACCGCCGCCATGCGGAACGCGCCAAATACGCAGGAGAGGAACAGGCCCTTTTTGAAAACCTGGCGGAAACGCTGGGCTATCACGCCAACAAAACCGCCATGCGCCACCTGGCCCTGCGGGCGCCCCTGCGTTCCATCCGGAACTGTCCGGAAGCCCTGCTTTTCGGTACGGCGGGCTTCCTCCTTCCCGTTCTTCCGGCCTCCTGCACACCGGAAGCCGTAGAACTCCACAAAAAACTCTGGGCTCAATGGTGGCCCCTGCGGGCACAATTTGAACTGGCGCCGGACCGCTCCTTTCCCTGGACGTATTCCGGCAACAGGCCGGCCAACCATCCGCAGAGGCGCGTAGGGGCGCTGGCCGTCATCGCAGCAGATTTTGATGCGTTTAAGCGTCTTTGCCTTGCCGGATATACGGAAGAGCTGACGAAGTACCTCTCCTCCCTTACACATCCCTACTGGAGCACCCATGTAACGCTTCCTTCCCCACCGTCTCCCCGCCCCATGGCCCTGATGGGCCGGGATAGAATTCTGGACTTCATCATCAACCACCTTCTTCCGATGAAAGATGACGAACATGCATGGAAGCATTATCTTTCCCTCCGGGCCGGACAGGCGGGAACAAAAGTCCTCTCCGTCCACCAATCCCTGCTGGGCGGCAGGCCGGATGCACACGCCTTTCTTGCGAAAGCCTGGCACCACCAGGCATTGCTTCAAATTCACGAAGACCTGTGTTCCCTCCATTCCTGCGCCATTTGCTCCCTGCTCAAACAGATGGAAAAGAAATGAGAGCGCAGCCCTTCTTTCCTTAAGACGGGGCAAAGGACCTGCCCCTGCGAAAACCCTTCCCAATCTTTACATCCAGAGAGGAATTCCTTCTTTCGGAACGCGCCATTCAGCATGCTCCTCCTTTGAAACAAACACCGTCCCTCCCGCAAAGGTCCGGGATAAAAAAGGCTCCCAGCCCTAACGAAAGGACTGGAAGCCATGATTATTTTTAGTTCCGGAATTAAAACCGGATCATGGATTTCCTTTTTTACCTGGCCGCAGGCTGCGAAGATTCCGCTCCCGATTTCAACGGCAGGGTTTTCATGCGGATCATCTTCCCGTTAAAGCGCACGGGCAACACCTTGGGTTGGGCGGAATACAACTTCACGTTGCTTACCTTGCCGTCCTTCCAGGAAAAATCCACCGTGACGTTGCCCCGGGCTTTCAGCCCCTTCACGGAGCCTTCAGGCCACGCTTCCACGGGAGAGGGCATGATGTCCAGGCCCCCGGCATGGGATTGCACCAACATTTCACAAATGCCGCCTACAATGCCGAAGTTGCCGTCCATCTGCATAGGGGGATGAGTAGTCAGCATATTCGGCAAAGTGTTGAATTTCAAGAGTCCCTGAACCATTTCATGAGCCTTGTTCCCCTCGCCCAGGCGGGCCCACAGAGCCGTGCGCCACGGCCACGTCCAGGAACGGCGGCTGTCTCCGGTCGTGCCGCGCCATTCCAAGGAAAGGCGGGCGGCTTCCGCCAGCTTGGGCGTCTTGAGCTTGCTGATCTGGTTGCCGGGGAAAACGGCAAAAAGGTGGGACGTATGGCGGTGGTCCGTCTTGGGAATGCGGTCAATCATCCATTCCTGAAGATTCCCTTCCTTGCCTATCTTGTTGCCGGCCAGCCTTTTCAGCTTGCCCTCCAGGCTCTTGGCCCAGGCGGCGTCCTTGCCCAGAATGCGGGCGGCTTTGATGGTATTGGAGAAAAGCTCCGCAATGAGCTGCTGGTCATGCATCACACCGTCTTCACGCGGCCCATGTTCGGGAGACCAGCCATTGGGAGCCACCAGAGTTCCGGCTTTCACATCGGCCAGATCCTTCTTCTCCTCTTCGCTCGGATCCTTGCCGTTTGTCTTGAACCCTTCGCCCCCGGCTCCCAGTTCCTTCAAATGGTCTTCCCAGAAATGACAGATTTCCTTCATCAGGGGATACGCCTGTTTTTCCAGATACTTTCTATCACCGGTAAATGCATAATGTTCCCATATATGCAGCGCATACCAGGCCGCACCGGGAATGTTCCACTGCCAGCCGTTGCCACCGAAGATATTCTGGGAGGTGCGCACCGTCCAGCCGCGCACGGGTTTACCGTCCTTGGTATTGAACCCCTTGTTCGCCTGGGAAGCGTCCCGGCAGCCGGGGGCCATTGCCTCCACATAATTGACCAGGGCCTCATGGCATTCGGAAAGATTGGCGGGTTCCGCCCCCCAATACGCCATCTGGACGTTGATGTTGTTATGGTAGTCGCAGGCCCACGGCGGTTTGACATAATCGTTCCACAACCCTTGCAGGTTGGCCGGTAGCGTGCCGGGCCGGGAACTGGACAACAGCAGATATCGGCCAAACTGGAACATGGTTTCCTCCAAATCGGGGTCTGCCGGATTTTTCTTATAGGCCTCCAGACGTTTTGGCGTAGGCAGCTTGGCTACATCCTCCTCCGTTTTTCCGAAGTTGACCTTCACCCGGTCAAACATGGACTTGTACTGGGAAATGTGGGCCTGTTTCAGGGCGGCATAATCCGCAGAAGCGGCTTTGGCCGCATAACGGTCCAGCTTCCTGGAGGGAGATTCACCCTTCCAGTCCTTTTTATAATCCATCAGGTAATCCGTCTCCATGGCGATGACGACCATGCAGGAATCCGCATTTTTCACGGAAATTTTATCTCCCGAGGCAGAAAGCGTACCGCCTTTGGGACGGATCAAAACGCGGCCTTCATAATTCATGCCGTTTTTCAACATCCCCTTCCAGGTGATGACGGATCCCTTGGCGGAAATATCTGCTCCAAGCTGGCTGTTAACGGAAAAATCCGCGCTGAATTGGCCGGGTTTGCTGGCTTTATAATTCAGCACCAGGACGTTGGCAGGCGTGCTGGAGAATGCCTCCCGGTCATACGTTACGCCGTCCGCCTTGTAATTCACTTTATGAATGCCGTCCCGGAGATCCAGGGAGCGCGTAAAATCTTCCACAGACAGGGAAGCCGGTTGGTCGCCTTTTTTAAAGTCCACAAACAAATCCCCAAAGGGAAGATAGTTGCCGAACTGGTTCGTTCCGGCATCAGGCCCGTAACCGTACCCTCCCCCCGGATTGGCACCTCCGGACCAAAGGCTGATTTCATTCAGGGCCAGCCGCTCGCGGCCGGGAGCGCTGAAAATCATGGCTCCAACGCGACCATTGCCAATGGGATACCCCTCCGCTTCCCAGACGGAGGCAGGCTTTCTGTACTTGCCAAAACTGCCCTCGGAATTTTTGTCTTCCTGCGGATAAACAACTACGGCCGGTTCATCAGACCAGATCAAATTGGAGGCGGAAGGCTTATCCAGAGCCCCCCACCCGAAAGAAACGGCACTTACCGCCACGGCAGATAAATATAGAGATTGGAAATGCATGCTTTAATAAACAATGTCACATATTTACTGCCTTCGCAACCTCTATCTTTCAGCCATTCCGAACTTATCGGCCGCCACATGACGGATTCTTTCCCCCATTATTTCCCTCCCGGCCCAGGGACGCTTCCTCCAATGGCGGCGAGAACAGTAAATTTCCTTGTCTTTAAAAATGACGCTCCTACTTTGGCATGTATGTTGAAACGACTTCTCTCCGCATTTTTTTCTCTGTTCTTTCTGGGAGCGGCCTCCGGGACATCCTTTGCGGAAGTCACCGTTCCGGACGCCCTGAAAGACCGGATTGCTCTGAAAAAAACGGCCCGTCAGCTCAATATCGTTTATTTTCTGGGCAGTGATACGGAACCCGTTCCGGATTATGAACGGCGCCTCAGCGAACTGCTCCTTTACCTCCAGCAGTTTTACGGCAAGGAAATGCAGCGGCATGGCTATGGCGCGCGTTCCTTCGGCCTGGACATCAAATCCCCAGGCCGCGTGAACATCATTGAATACAAGGCCAAAAATCCGGCGGCCCATTATCCTTATGAAAACGGAGGCGGCTGGAAAGCGGCCCAGGAACTTGACGAATTTTTCAAAGCCCATCCGGACAGGAAAAAAAGCCAGCACACGCTCATCATCATGCCCACCTGGAATGACGAAAAGAACGGCCCCGACAATCCCGGCGGAGTTCCCTTTTACGGCATGGGGCGCAACTGTTTCGCCCTGGATTATCCGGCCTTCGATATCAAACACCTGGGGCAGAAAACAAGGGAAGGAAGGCTGCTGACCAAATGGTACGGAGGCATGGCCCACGAATTGGGGCACGGCCTTAATCTGCCGCACAACCACCAAACCGCCTCGGACGGTAAAAAATACGGCACGGCCCTGATGGGTTCGGGCAATTACACGTTCGGGACCAGTCCCACGTTCCTGACCCCGGCCAGCTGCGCCCTGCTGGATGCCTGTGAAGTGTTTTCCGTCACCCCGTCCCAGCAATTCTACGAAGGCAAGCCGGAAGTGGAGGTCGGGGACGTAGCCATTTCTTTTAAAGGAGACCAGATTCTGGTTTCCGGCAATTATAAAAGCCCCCAGACCGTCAAAGCTCTGAATGTTTACATCCAGGATCCTCCTTATGCGGTCAACCAGGACTATGACGCCGTTTCCTTCTCCCGGCGCCTTGGAAAAAAGAGCGGAAAATTCTCCATGAAAATTGACAAAAAAGAGCTGGAAGGATTGAACAATAACGAATTCCGCATTTCCCTCATGTTCATTCTCGCCAACGGGCTGCACATGCAGAAGCATTTCACGTTCCATTGGGACGCTCTCCAGGATTACAGGGACGGAAGCAAATCCTGAACGCATTTTCCATGCGCGGGCGGAGGCCGCCACAATCACGGCCTCCGCACCTTGCGGAGCCTTATTCTTTCAAACTGGTGCGCCAGCCGGAAGCGTGCTGATAGTAATAAACCGCTTCCCTTTCCAGCTCTTTCATCCGCCCGTCCGGCTCAACGGCCTCTCCGTCCCGGAAAAATTCCACTCCGCGCTGGGGTTTGAGCACCACCATGTCTTTCCCCTTCAAATAGCCGATATATTGGTAATTGCTCACAAAATACCGGGATTGATAGGAAGGCTTCAAGGCATCCTTCCCATAAAAGGCCGCATCATACGGCCAGTTCAACAGCCCCAGCAGGGTGGGCAGCACGTCAATCTGGCTCACGGGAGTGTCCCGCCGTTCCGGTTTCAGCAGAGCCGGAGCGTAGAAAATGGAAAAAATGCGGTGCGTTTCCGGATTGAGGGCCTGCTTTCCCGCGCTCCCGGCGCCGTGGTCTCCTACGAACACGAACAGCGTGTTGTCAAACCAGGGTTTGGTTCTGGCCTCCTCCACAAAGGCGCCTACCGCATAATCCGCGTATTTCACGGCCCCCATGCGCCCCGTGTGGGAAGGAATGTCAATGCGCCCTTCCGGATACGTGTAGGGGCGGTGGTTGGACGTGGTAAACACCACCTGCAAAAACGGCTTGCCGCGTCCGCAGGATTCATCCGCCTCCCGTACGGCGCGGCGGAACAAATCTTCATCGCAAACGCCCCAAATGGTGGAATGGGTCACCTCGGAATCAGCCATGGAATTACGGTCCAGAACCTGAAACCCGTTGTTCCCGAAAAAATAATTCATGTTGTCAAAATACCCGTAGCCGCCGTAAATCCATTTGAGATCATATCCCTTGTCCCTGAATATGGAACCTATGGTCTGCAAATGCTCGTTTCCTTCCTGGCGAAGGATGGACATGCCGGGAAGCGGCGGCAGGGATGTGCTGATTGCTTCCAGACCGCGTACGGAACGGGTGCCCGTGGCATAAGTATTCGGGAAAAAAATGCCTTCCTTTCCCAGACGGCTCAGGCACGGAGTGACGTCAGCCCCGTCTTCCCGGCACTCGTTCAAAAATTCCGCTCCCATGCTCTCCATGACCACAACCACGACATTCGGGCGGATAGCCCCCTCGGAAGGACGCACCTGCCTCTTTACGCTGCCGGACGAAGCCTCCGGCACGGACGTGTCATCCGCCGTGAACTCCCGGGCCAGAAACGCCGCCGCTTCCGCATCCGGCAGCGTCCGGTAATAAGCGCGGTAATCCAGTTCATTCTTGAGAAAGGCGCTGAACAGGCTGTAAAGGCCATCCTTGGCCATTTCCGAATTATAACGGTTGTTCACGGCATCCGCATCCTTGATATCCACCAGCCAATATCCCCCCGTGACGCAGGCCAGCAGGAACAGCACCACACAGCCCCGTTTCCATCCGGCGGGAACCGCCCCGTTCCTGGGAAGCAGGAACCTCTTCATTCCCCAGGCGGCCAGAACGGACGCCGCCAGAATGCCGCCCAGAATAGGAATGATGGGATAGGACTCGTAAATATTCCCGATAACCTCCTTGGTGTAAACCAGGTAATCCACCGCAATGAAATTGAAGCTGGCTTCAAACTCGTTCCAGAAAAAGGCTTCCGCCACATCTTCAAACAGATTGGCGAGCACAAACAGGAAAAACCATGCGGAGGTGAGCCACCTGTCCGCCTTCCCTCCTGCTTTCCCGCGCGGCAGAATCCACAAATAAACGGCATAGGGAATAAGCCAGTAGCACATGGTGACGGCAAACTCCGTCACAAAAACGTACGCCGTTTTCAGGAGGGGAAGCAACCCGAAATCCATGTTGCGGTATTCGAAAAATACCGTAAACAGATTTTCCACCGCCTCAATGCCGAACGCAAACAGGAGGAACGGCCAAAACCTCCCCCAATAATAACGAATCATCGCTACCGGAAATATGACAGCCGGAGCATGCCGTCAATGCTCCATCACAACATCACGGTGATATGGATGTCATTCCAAGGAAATGAGACGGGAGAAGGTTCTCCTACACCACATCCAGAGCGGCATCCCAGTCTTTCCAGACAGGCTCCAGCCCGGCATTCCGTATGGCTCCGACCACCTGCTCCGGTGTGCGCTGGTCGGAAATCTCAAACTGCTCCGTCGCCTTGCAATTCCCTTTCCGGCCATCGGGAAGATCCACCCGGTTGCCCCGCACCGTCAAATGGGCGGCAGCCGTTCCCACGCCCGTGTAGCCCCCCGGTTCCGTGCGCGCAATGGCGGACATGTGGGTCATGCCCAAATGCATCAGGGCATTCCTCATCGGCGCGGGCTCACGGGTGCTGATGGACATGCCTATCTTGGGGAAACAGATGCGCAGGGCGGCCATAAGCTGGACAAAATGGCGGTCATCCAGCATCAAGTCCGGATCAGGTTCATACTCGTAATTCCCGGCGTAGGGACGCATGCGCGGAAACGCCACGGAAAGCGCGGATTTCCAGCAATGCTTCTGCAGGTAATCCAGATGGACGGCAAGTGCCATGGCCTCCCGCCGCCACGGAGAAAGCCCGAACAAGGCTCCTATCTGAATGCGGCGGAAACCGCCCTGGTAGGCGCGTTCCGGGCAGTCCAGCCTCCAGTTGAAATTTTTCTTCATCCCTGCCGTATGCAGGGTTTCATACACTTCCCGGTTATAGGTTTCCTGATACACGGCCAATTGTTCCGCCCCGTGGCGGACGATCTCCGCATAACGGTCGTCCGGCAACGGTCCTATCTCCAGCCCCAGGGATGGAATAAAGGAATGCAGGGCGTCCAGGCATTCCTGCATATACCCGTCGGAAACGAACTTGGGATGCTCCCCGGCCACCAGCAGGATGCTGCGCAGCCCCAGGCCGTGCAGGTAGCGGGCCTCCTGCACCACTTCATCCACCGTAAGCGTGGTGCGGATAATGGGATTATCCCGGGAAAAACCGCAGTACTTGCAATTATTGATGCATTCGTTGGACAGGTAAATGGGGGCGAACAGGCGGATGGTCCGGCCGAAATGCAGCCGCGTCAGACGCCGGCTCTCCTGCGCCATCTCCTCCAGGCGGGCGTCGTCAACCGGTTCCAGCAACGCCATGAAACGGCGTACCAGGGGAGTGGGGCAATCCATCAAACCGTTTAATTCTTCAGAAAAAGACATACGTAAACTAAGTAAAATTTTGAGAGAGCCGGCTGCATTTCCATTCCTGAACCGGAAAACCCCAATTTGCTACCTCCCTTGCAAAAGATACCATCTTTTACCGTGTCATTTCCCGGAGAGGAGCGTTCCATGAAGGCCGGGGAGCCTGCGAATCGTCGTGACAGACGGCCTCTTATGGACTAATCTGGCTTTATCCTCCCATGAGCGCTACACCGAACAGCCTTTTCCGCCATTATCTTGATTCCCTGATCCAGCAGGGAACAACGCGAACGAGCCTGACGGATGAAGCCAGAAACGTTCTCAGAACATGGTACGTGGCTTCCAGGCAGGGAGGCCGTCCCGCCGCATCAGCACCCGCTTCTCCGGAACCGCCGCCCCTGCAGGCAGCCGCTCCTGCCTCCGCTCCTGCCTCCGCTCCTGCCTCCGCTCCTGCCTCCGCTCCTGCCGGAAAGCCGGAACCGCCGGAGCTGTTTCCGCAAAACAGGGAACCGGCCTCTGCCATTACCCTCCCGGAAGGGACAATGGAAGACAAGCTGCAATACCTCCGTAATCTGGCGCAGAACTGGAAACCGGCGCGGGAACTCAACTCCCTGCGGGACACCATGGTCTTTGCCACGGGCAATCCCCATACGAAACTCATGCTCATCGGGGAAGCTCCCGGATATTATGAAGAAGTGCAGCAGGAGCCCTTTGTGGGCCGTGCCGGGGAAAAACTCAACCAGATATTAAGGGCCATGGGGCTCTCCAGAGACATGGTCTATATTTCCAATATCGTCAAATTCCGCCCGGCCCTCCCCAACCAGCGGACCAATAACCGTGCACCCACGCCGGAAGAAATTGAAGCATGCCTGCCCATCATCATGCATGAAATCCGGGTCATCCAGCCGAAAATGATTGTAGCCTTGGGCGGTACCGCCGCCGTAGGCCTGTTGGGGGAACAGGGATCCGTCAGTTCCATGCGCGGCAGGTTCCACGACCTTAACGGCATTCCCGTACGCGTCACTTACCATCCCAGTTATCTGCTCAGATCGGACAGCCCGCGGGAAAAACGCAAGGTATGGGAAGACATGCTGGCCGTTATGGAACGCCTGGACATGCCCATCTCAGAAAAACAGCGCGGCTACTTCCTGCCCAGGGCATAACCATGGGGACTCCCTCATGCCGCCCTTTTCCGGCTGCGGCAGTCAAACAGCCGTCCCTTCATAGAAAGTCCGTTCCTGCAATGCCGGTTTTGTTGTTCCAGCCATGTTCCGGCGCTTCCCAGAAAAGGCGTGCCCTGTCGCGGCTCACCCCTTCCATGTTCAGGTACCGCTCCCGCAACAGGGAGGAGGAACGATGCCCCATCTCCAGCTGAAGCAGGGAAAAATCCCTGAACCATTTGGCGTGATAGGAAGCATAAGTATGCCTCAGCGCGTCCGCACTCCATTCTCCAAAGCGGTTGTGCAGCCCCCATCCGGCTTTTTTCCGGAGCAGCCTCCAGCGCACCGGCCAATTGGGAGGACATAACAGTCCGGCCGGCCCCCCTGCTCCGTATCCCGCCAGAAGCCGCCAGAGCACAGCATGAATGGTGACATGCCTGATTCCCCCCGTTTTACTGGTTCGGGACCTTACGGAAATGACCCTCTCCTCCAAATCCACATCACGCCAATGGAGGCGCACCACCTCCCCCGGCCTGATTCCGGCGTACAACATTACCCAAACAGCCGGAGCGCAGTCACGAAATTCCGGAGCTTCCACCACCGTCCGAAGGCTTCCTATCTCTTCCGGAGCCAAAATGGCAATCGTCCGTTCACGAAACGAAGGAGAGTCCACACGGGCGACAGGATTTTCCCCGCACCATCCGCGCCGCAGGGAAAAGGACAAAACGCCGCTCATCACCGCCCGGCCCTTGTAACGCTGCCTGTGGGATGTAAAAGCAGCCTCCAGAAAATGGGCGCAATGCTCCGGCGTCAGCTTCCGGACCGGAAAACCTTTCAATTCCGGACACCTCCGCATCAAAGCTCCGGTGAAATACCTGATATCGCGCAACGTCGTAGGGCGAAGATTACGCTTCGCCTTCAGCATTTCTTCCACGGCGGCGGAAAAGGAAACCGTCCTTTCCCCTTTCCTCAATTCCTCAGCACCCAGAAAAATTGCCTTTCTGGCCCGGCGCATGCTGCGGCTGCCTCCGCACAGGCTCAGCAGCTCTACTGCGAGGCTGGCAGCATCCAGCATATTCAATCCGCTACCTTTCAATAACATTTCCGCAGCCAGATATTCCTTCTGGTTTTTTCCATGTCTCGCCATTCCGAATATCATGTTTTTTATATTAATACCTGATACATCACAGGATTGTTAATCCTGTTATCAAGAAAAAATTACAATATTTTTATCCATTAATCTCTTTTTACGGACAATTCTTTATGTACAACCACAATTCTATTTGTTAGATAAACCGTTGATTCAATCTTCCGAGGCACCATGAGCATTTATGTGCCCAAAGCGGAAAAAACGAATGGGATATATTCAGAAACACAGGATTAACAATCCTGTACATAAACAGCAGGGAAAAGTCATTCATCTCCACTTTTCCCTGAATTAATCTGAATATGACAAACCATGAACCTTCGTTTACCCCTCCCGTTGCGCCGGGCCCTTCTGGCAGCCATGTGCGTCCTTGGAAGCCAAACCTTCGCCGCCGAATATACAGCTTCCACCCTGGAAGAATTTCAAACAGCCTGGAACCAGATGGCTGATGGAGACACGTTGACCATTACCGGCTCCATCGACTTTGAAGGAGTAGAATTGGGCTCCCTGCCCGCAGACGCCTCCATTGTCCTCAAATCAGACGGGAAAGGAAGCATCTCCAACTTCAACTACAAGGACATGTCTGCCGTGAACATGCAGCATCTTAACGTGAGCGGCCGTGGAACCGTTCACGTGGGCAACATGACGGAAGGCATGCTCAGCGGATGGGACGAAGAAGGAAACACCCTTTCCATAGAAAACGCTTCCACGCTGGAAGGAACCTGGCTTGTGCTGGAAAACAACAAGCTGGTGGCCGGAGACGGAGCCGTTCTCAGCCGGAATGAGGTCACTACCGGGCATTCCGCCTCCATAGAAACCAGAATTGATCCCGAAACAGGAGCCTTCATCTCCACGGTAGTCACCTCTACACCGGGAGAAATTGCCATGGATCTGGGAAAAAACGTCCGTATCCATGAAATGGATTTATCCATGAATGATGGAGTCCGCGGCCAAATTGTCTCCCATGGAGATATTTCCTTATCTGATTCCACGCTCATCTCTACAGGCGCCGTCAATACGACATCCGTTTATGAAAATGAAGATTCCGGCGTCCTGATCGGTCAGTCGGAAACCGTCGGCGCTCACGGAGGGATCGACTTCAGCGCGGGAGCCGTGACGATGCAGGATACGAACCTGAGCACCGTGGGCGGCGACAGCCAATCCACTGGGGGTGAAATACTGCTGGGAGATAACAGTACGCTGACAGCCAAGGAGAGGGCGGAAATCACGACAGAAGCCCTTGTCCTTTCCCAGGGCATTGCCAGACAAGATGAAGACGGAACCTACCTTCCCGGAACCAGCATGGAGGAAACCATGGGGCTGTTCGGAGACATCACCGTCGGCAACGGCAGTTCCATTGAAAACTATGACATGGATGCGCAAGGTTCCATCTTCATCGGCGAAGGGGCAAAACTGACATCCGTCACACTGGATGCCGTATCCGTGGAACTGGATTCCCTGTCCATAACCGAAGGAGAAGACGGAATCCGCACCGTGCGCATGACCACCGGAGCGGGAGACCAGGCCACCGTCTCCATTGGAGCAAACTCTACGCTGGACGATGTGGATATTTACGCGGAAGGAGGGAATATCTATATCGGAAGCAATACTGAAATTACAGGCGACAACGATCTTTCCGGCAGCCAGATGGCCGATATCTGGGCAGGGGACACAGTTGGCTCCATTGGAGACGACGGCGCTTCCACCCGTGGAACCGTCTCCTTTGAAGGGACGATCAAGCAAAACGCGGAAGGAGACTATGTGCTGGCCTCCGGAGAATATGCGGAAGGGACTTATGGCGGGAACGTAGTCATTGGAGACAATGTTACGCTGACCATGACCACCGTAGCTGCGGAAAATACCATCACGCTGGGGGACAATGTAACTTATCAGGGAACGGAAGATGCTCCCGTTTACCACATGAGCGCCTTCAGCGATGCGGACAACAGCCTTATCCGCGCCAGCATCATTGATACGGATGAAAACGGGAATATTCTCAACGGAACAGTTACCGTCACGGAACGCGAAAACAAAATCACCACGGGCCGCGGCAATACATTCATGAACAGCAAGGCCCCGGGCAGGTCCGCTGCCATGGATATCTCCAGGGGAGGCGCCCTCTATGCACATGGAGACATCGTTATTGGAGAAAACAACAGCTTCATCAGCAATACGGCAGCGGGATCCGGCGGAGCCGTCTTCGCCCAGAACAATATTGCCGAATCCATAACCTATACGGACGGGGAACGCACCTCCAAACTGACCACGGAAGTGCTGGATATCACGGTAGGAAACGGAACTGTCTTCTCCGGCAACACGGCTGGAGCCAATGGCGGGGCCATCGCTTCCGAACTGACGAGCAACCTCGCGCAGCAGGATGGCGACAATGTGGAGGACCTCTTTGAAAATGAAGGGGCCAATATCTGGCTCGGCAGGGACGTCACCTTCACGGATAATGCCGCCTCCGGGCTGGGAGGCGCCATCCACCTGATGGAGAACCGCATTCTTCTGATTGGCTCCGGAGCCTTCTTTGACGGCAACACGGCCGGGGAAGAAGCTAACGACATCTTTGCGGAAGACGGCTCCGTCATTCTGGCGGACACGGACGCGAACGATATCACCATCATCAACAGCGGCATTTCCGACGCAGACTATTACTCCCTTGACGACGGTCCGTGGACGCGTGGCGCCGCCACGCTGATTCAGGCAGGCGGCGGCGACCTGCTTTACGGAGGCTCGGACACGGAGGATAACGGATTCGGCGGAACATTGATCCAGCAATCCGGAGCCGGCTCCCTGATCGTGGGCCACCTGGCCGAAGTGGATGACATCATGGTCATGGAAGGAGCTCAATTGGGAGTTGAAGACCTGACGGACTACGAAATGAATGGCGCAGGCGTCATTCTGACGGAAGATTCCGTACTGGCTGGAGACACGTTGGAAATTAACGGAAACGCCGTGATTGAAATGGGGGAAGGTTCCTCCCTGCTCCTCAATGACATCGCGTTCAACGGCCACTCCTCCATCAAACTCTGGAATATCGATGAAGCGGGCAACGGCCGCGACCTCACACACACCGCCGCCGGAACTTCTTCCGTGGACAACGTCACCATCACCGGAGCCGAAGTAAGCGAACTGCCTCTGTTCAACACCGCTTTCGTCTCCACAAGCGCAACGCCCCATGAAAACGGAACTATCCGCCTGACACAAAATATGCACGGAGTCGCCGCCCCCATGCAGGGATATTCCGGGAACATATCCGGCGCAGCAGCCGGCATGGAACAGGTCCGGACGGGCGTCCGGGACGGTTCAGCCGCACACAGGTTCTTCGAAACCCTTCTGGGAACCTCCAGCGCAGACGCGGCGGCAGCCATGATTCAATCCGTCAGCGGGGAAACCGTGATCAATGCGGCCTGGGCTTCCAACGATGCTCTCAAGGGTTTTGCCGCCCTGGGCAGGACGCAGGGAGGCATTTCCGCCGCACAGGGACTGAATATTACGGCAGCGAAGCCCGTCCAGTCTGCAGACGCCAAGGGTTCCCCCATCGCCATGGCGCCGGTGGCTTCAGGCCGCGGCTCCGTATGGGTGGGCGGCCTGGGTTCCTGGACGGACCAACATTCGCGCAGCGGCATTGACGGCTACAAATACGACGCAGGCGGCTATGCCGTAGGCGCGGATTGCAAGCTCTCCTCCTCCGTCCTGGCAGGAGTGGCCATCGGCCAATCTTACGGAACTTTCCAGGACAAGGGAGGACTGTCCAGCTATGATGCGGATTCTTTCATGGCCATGCTCTACGGCCGCTACACGCCCGCCGGAACCTCCAAATTGTCTCTGGACGGGTATGCAGCCTTCGGAACCACATCCTTTGACGGGAAAGCCCGCCTGGCGGACACCTCCGCTGCCGGGAAATTTGACTCTGACTCTTTCGGAGCCGCCATCTACGCCACCTGGACGGAACAATTCCGCAACAAACTGGTCATCGCACCATTTGCCGGGCTGGAATTCATGACCGGGAAAACGGACAGCTTCTCCGAACACGGAGACTTGGCCCGGACCTTCAGCGGAGCGCGCGCCCAGAACTGGACGCTGCCCGTAGGCATCACCCTCTCCCGCACCTACGCGGCAGGAACCAATGCCACGCTGACGCCCAGCGTGACAGTTGCCGTGACTCAGGATCTCAGCCGCCTCAATCCCAAAGGGACTGTCAGCAGTGACCTGGGCGCCTGGACGGCGCGCGGCGTCAACGTAGGCCGCACCGCTCTGCGCGTCAACGCAGGGATAAGCGCCGCCTTCGGCAACAGGTGGGGGGCCCGCATCGGATACTCTCTGGAAAGCAGGGCCGGACTGACGGCCCAGGGAATCAACGGCTCCGTCAGTTACTCATTCTAACGGATGTCCATTCCGGCCTTCCCGGTTCCGCAGGGAACCGGGAAGGCAATCTCCAACGCTTCCTTCAACAAGGAACGCCATGTCCTGGTCCCGGCCTGCGTCATTCCGCAGCCTTCCTGCAACATCAGTTCCGGTAAACCAGGCTTATCAAGATCGCCCTCCTGCGAATACTGAAAACGGGTTACATCATCAGCATAACGGACAGCAACGGAATTTTTTACAAAATCATTTCCCTCTCTGCACAGGAAGAGGCTATTTTCCCGAAATGTACGTGCCGCTCAAACCCGTTTCCACCCTATTATCCATAATTCCGGCAAACGGGACGAGACGGAAGGGACGCTCCCTTTCCATCACCAACTCCGGGAAAACGACTTTCACCATCGGAAATAAAGAAACGCTATCCATCCACTCAAAATGAACTAATTGTCCTTTCCCTGAAAAAAATGAGCGACCGCCTCAGAATTTCCAAATAAAACATTTCTTGGAAAAACATGAATTGTTGATTAGGAACCGCTTCCCTTCACAGGAAGCGGTTCCGCTTTACCCAGGCAGTTTTTTCAATGCCGGATGCGGGCAATCCGACCATGCAGCCTGCCAGACTACAGAGCAAGGAAAACAGGCATAAAAAACCGCTTCCCGGCTATCACGGGAAGCGGCTGCTGTTAAAAGGGAAACTATTATTCCCCGCGCCGGAGGACTGCCCCCTTGCTGGCATTCGTGGCAAGCTGGCGGTAACGGCTCAGCCAGGAGGAGGAAACCCTGTTATAGGTAGGTTTCCAATCCGCACGGCGGCGTGCGATCTCCTCCTCGCTCAAACAGACGTTCAGCGTGCGGTCCGGAATGGAATACTCAATAATATCCCCGTTCCTCAGCAGGCCGATCAGGCCGCCTTCCGCCGCTTCCGGGGAAATATGGCCAATACAGGCTCCGTGCGTGGCTCCGGAAAAACGGCCGTCCGTAATAAGCGCCACTTCCGCGCCAAGGCCCTGCCCCATAATATAGGAAGTGGGAGCCAGCATTTCCTGCATGCCGGGGCCGCCCTTGGGGCCTTCATTGCGTATGACAACCACATCGCCTGATTTCACCTTCCCGGCAAGGATGCCTTCGCAGGCCTCTTCCTGAGACTCGAAAATCACGGCGGGCCCGCGGAAACTCATCATATTCGGATGCACACCCGCCTTTTTCACCACAGCGCCCTCCTCAGCCAGATTGCCGAACAGAATCGCCAGGCCGCCATCACGGGAATAGGCATTTTCCAACGGATGAATCACGGTTTCATCCGCAATGCCGCATCCCTCCACTGTTTCACCCAGCGTTTTCCCGCTGACGGTCATGGCGTCCAGATGAAGGGCTCCGGGAATTCTGGCAATTTCATGAATGATGGCACTCACCCCGCCTGCACGCAGAACATCCTGCATGTGGAAGCGGGAGGAAGGAGCCACCTTGCAAATATTCGGGGTTCGCCTAGAAATATCATTGATGCGCTGGAGGTCATACTCCACGCCGGCTTCCCTGGCGATAGCCAGCGTATGGAGCACGGTATTGGAACTGCCGCCCATGGCCATATCAATTGTGAAAGCATTGTCGATAGCGTCACGGGTTACGATGTCTCGCGGCAGGGGGCCGTCCGCCTTCGCCATCTCCACGGCGCGGCGGGCAGTCTGCTTCCAGAACTCCTTTCGTTCCTCTGAAGTAGCCAGCAGGGAACCGTTGCCGGGAAGGGCCAGGCCGATCACCTCGCTCAGGCAATTCATGGAATTGGCTGTAAACATGCCGGAGCAGGAACCGGCGCCGGGGCAGGCGCGGCATTCCAGGGAATGAAGTTCCTCCTCATTAATCTTGCCTGCCTTAAAGCGGGCGACAGCCTCAAACACGCTGTTCAGGTCCAGCACCGTGCCGTCCTCCGCCATGCCGGCGGCCATCGGACCGCCGCTGCAGAAAATAGTGGGAATATTGCAGCGCAGGGCGCCCATAATCATGCCGGGAACAATCTTGTCGCAATTAGGGATGCAGATCATAGCATCAAACGCATGGGCGCTCAGCATCGTCTCTACGCTGTCCGCGATCAGCTCACGGCTGGCCAGGGAAAACTTCATGCCGCCGTGGCCCATGGCAATGCCGTCACAAACGCCGGGAAGGTTGAATTCCACGGGAGTTCCTCCGGCCTTGCGTACCTCCTCCTTGATGAGGGCGGCCACCCTGTTCAGGTGGACATGGCCCGGAATCACTTCATTAAAAGAATTGCAAATGGCAATGAAAGGACGGCTTAAATCCTCATCCGTCATTCCGGTGGCACGCATCAAACTGCGGTGCGGCGCACGCTCGAACCCTGCTTTAACTCTATCGCTTCGCATAACAATACAACTGTTGCGGGGCAAGTGTATCACATGACGCAGGGAAGAGAAGTTGAATCTGGGCCAGCCTTGCAAAACGGAAACGCTTCCGTTACAGTATGTTTGCATAAGAAGAGGCTTTAACTGTCCGGAACCGCCTCCCGGGCGGGGAAATGTGAACGAATCGTCACATCTAATATCGGGACACCGCCCTTTCTTTCATCGTAAAAAACAGACATGGCAACCATTCTTATCGCTGAAGACGACCACGCCATTTCAGATCTTGTGGCTTATAATCTGGAACGTGCGGGCCATACGCCCCTGGCGGCCTATGACGGCCTGACCGCGCTGGAAGTGGCGCGCCGGGACAAGCCGGAACTGATCCTGCTGGACCAGATGATGCCGGGCATGGACGGACACGGCGTACTGAGGGAACTGCGCCGGGACAGCCGCACCCAGAACATTCCCGTCATCTTCCTGACAGCCAAGGCCCAGGCGGAAGACCGCATCCAGGGGCTGGAACTGGGAGCGGACGACTATGTGACCAAACCGTTCAGCCCCAAGGAACTTGTCCTGCGCGTGGCCAGCGTGCTGAAACGGTGCGAGCACACGCCGGGCAGCGTCATTGCGGAATACGGCCCCTTCACTTTTGACAAAAACGCCCTCAAATTCTATATCGACAAGGAGGAAGTAGACCTGACGGCCACGGAATTCAAGCTCATGATCCATATGGTTGAACGGGAGGGCCAGACCCTGAACCGCAACGACCTGCTCAGTTGCGTATGGGGGTACAGCCACCAGGCCCAGAGCCGTACGCTGGACACGCACATGAAGCGGCTGCGCCAGAAACTGGCTCCCTACGCGGACTGCATTGAAACCGTCCGCAGCATCGGCTACCGCTTTACCCTGCCGGGACGCCGCATCCCGGAGGAAAAGGCTTAACACTCCGGTTCCATGTCGGCCATCGACTACATCCTAACCATCCTTATTCTGGCCTCCCTGTACCTGAACTGGCATCTGGTCCAGGTATGTCGGTCCGCCATGAAAGCCCGGAAAAAAGCCTTGCGGGACGCTCAGCGCCTGCTGAAGCGCGGGGAAGAAGCGCAGGAACAGGCCATCGCGGACAAACGGCGCTTCCTGGAAGCTCTGGGAGAGGCCTTCCTGCTCATCGGTCCATCCGGACACATCGTGCTGGCTAATACGCTGGCCAAAGAACTCTTTCAGGAAGAAAAGCTGGAAGGGCGCAAAGTGGGGGCCCTGGTCTGCAACCAGGAATTGCTGGGGCATGTTCAGGAAGCATTCGATACGGACGGCCCCGTCACCAAGGAATTCACGCTGAGCGCCGCCAATTCCCCCGGCGGCGTGCAAAACGGCATCACGGCGTGGCATCTGGACAGCGCCATCACGGACGCCCCAATCAGAGAAAAGCGCATCCTGCTGCGCAACATCACGCAGAACTACCTCACCAACCAGATGCGCCGGGACTTCGTGGCAAACGCCTCCCACGAGCTGCGTACGCCCCTCACCATCATCGTGGGATATCTGGAAAACCTGATGGAGGACGATCTGGTGGAGGAAAGTCCCGGACTGGCCCGCAAATTCATCGGAGTCATGCACCAGAACAGCCAGAGGCTGATGAACATTATTGAAGACATGCTCATGATCTCCAAACTCGAATCAGGCCACAAGGCGATTCTGAAGGAGCAGTGGTTCCGCCTCACCTCCTGCGCGGACGACGTCTTCTCCCGTCTGGATTCCATCCGGGAGAAAAAACAGGCCGTCCTGCACATGGACATTCCCACGGATTGGGAACTTTATGGAGATCCCTTTTACTGGACGCAAATTCTGTTCAATTTGGTGGAAAACGCCCTCAAGCAAAACACGGAGCCGGGACTTTCCATTACTGTGGCCGCCGCCAAAACACAGGACGCCTGCGTCATCACCGTCACGGATACGGGCGTGGGCATTCCTGTGGAAAGCATCCCCTTCCTCTTCAACCGCTTTTACCGGGTGGAAACCCACCACTCCTCGGAAATCAAGGGAACGGGCCTAGGCCTCTCCATTGTGAAACGCGCCGTGGAAGCCCACGACGGAGCCATCACCGTCTCCAGCATCCCCCACCGGGAAACTGTTTTTACCATCACCATTCCCCTGAAAAGGTTCCGGGAAGAAAAGGCGGCGTAAAACGCCGATGCGGAACAGTCTGACATGGCCTGCCGTTAAAACCGGAAAAAAGGCATCCTTTCAACCCGGAGGGATGGCCCACGAGACATCCGCCTGTTTTTTCATCCCCTGCGTTATGGAATATGCGCAGGCTCCATTCCGCTCATCAGCATTATTCCGGTTTTCCTTAAAAGGGAACAGAAATGGAAGACAGACGTTGTTTTAAGCAACCGTCTCCATAGATATAACCTGTTCGATTCCCGTGACGCACAAATCCATGCACGAGTTTATATCAGGTAATCAAAAACTAAAAACATGGCCGTCTTTTTCCATGCGGAAAATTGATATGATTCCAGCCAGTCCAAATTCCTCCAGTCCCTCCCTCTCATCGACTACTTTTTTATTTCAGGAAATCATGAAACAATTTTTACAAATCATCGTCATGAGGCGGTGAAAAATAAAAAAAGTTTTATCAATGAATTCATGAGAATGATGCAAAAGCTGTGTCCATATAAAAAACGGCGTCCTTCCGTGATAAGGAGGACGCCGGAATTTTCCGGAAATCGGACAGACTGCCAGTTTGAGCAGCGAAGCGCACAAACCTTAGGACTTGTAACGCAAACGCTTCTTGTGACGGTTCTGACGCATGCGCTTGCTGCGCTTATGCTTGTTGATTTTTGCTTTACGGCGTTTTTTGAGCGATCCCATGATTGTGGTTCGTTTGTTGTTTTACTGTGGTGAGAAAAAAATCTAGTAAACCAGCTTGTTAAGCGGGTATTCAATGATGCCTTCCGCTCCCAGGGCCTTGAGCTGGGGAATGATATCCCTCACAACGGATTCGTCAATGACCGTTTCCACGGCCAGCCAGCCTTCTTCCGCCAAATGGGAAATAGTGGGACGGCGCAGAGACGGAAGGGCCTCTACCAGGCCGTTCAGGGAAGCAGCAGGAAGGTTCATTTTCAGACCCACTTTCCGGCGCGCTTCCAGAGCGCCCTTGAGCATCATGACCAGGCGTTCCAGCTTCTGTTTTTTCCACTCGTCCTGCATGGTTTCCCGGTTCGCGATAAACTGGGGATAGGAGGTCATCAGGGTGTCCACGATACGGAGCTTGTTGGCCTTGATGGAGCTTCCCGTTTCCGTGATGTCCACAATGGCGTCCACCAGTTCCGGCACCTTCACTTCCGTAGCTCCCCAGGAGAATTCCACGTGGGCTTCAATACCCTTTTCCTGAAGCCAGCGTTCCGTGATGCCCACGCCTTCCGTGGCGATGCGCTTGCCCTGAAGGTCTTCCGCACAGGTAATGGGGGAATTTTCCGGGACTACCAGCACCCAGCGGGTAGGCTTGGAGGTAGCCTTGGAGTATTGAAGATCCGTCAGCACTTCCACGTCCGCCCTGTTTTCATAAATCCAGTCGCGCCCGGTAATGCCGCAGTCGATGAAACCGTCATTGACATAACGGCCTATTTCCTGGGCACGGATCAGGAAGAGCTCCAGATCGTCGTCGTCGCAGGTCGGGCGGTATCCGCGGCTGGACACATACACATTGTAGCCGGCCTTGCGGAACAATTCCACGGTGGAATCCTGCAAACTGCCTTTGGGAAGAGCTATTTTGAGTTTCTTCGACATGATGGGACGGGAATGAAAACCCACACGGGCCCCATTGTCAAGTTCAGAACCGTATCCGGCCCATTTTACCGGGCCATGAGCCGTTCAATGTCATCAGGCAGCAAAGGCACGTCTCCCAACAGGTCGATGTTTTCTGTTTCCCCGATCAGGACGTCGTTTTCCAAACGGATGCCTATGCCTTCTTCCGCAATATAGATGCCCGGTTCCACGGTGAAAACCATGCCCGGCAACACAACGGGGTTGGCTTCGCCCACATCGTGCACATCCAGCCCCAGGAAGTGGGAACACCCGTGCATGTAATATTTCCGGACAATGGGAGGATCGGACGGTTTTTCCGCCACCTGCGCGGGTGTGATCAGCCCCAGCTTGACGAGTTCCCCGGCGGCAAAAACGCGCACCAGGCGTTCGTACTCCGATTTCAGGATTCCGGGTTTCAGAATCTTTTTGGCGTAGGTCATCATATTCAGCACGCTTTCATACACAGCGCGCTGGCGGGGAGTGAATTTTCCGTTCACGGGAACGGTGCGGGTCATGTCGGAGTTGTAATTCCCGTATTCCGTGCCTATGTCCATAAGCACCAGATCGCCGTCTTCGCACCGTTTGTCGTTTTGGATATAATGCAGCACACAGGTATCCTTTCCGGAAGCGATGATGGGTAGGAAGGAGAATTTGCGCGGACCGCGGCTGATGAATTCGTTGGCCAGGAATCCCTCAATCTGCCATTCGCCCACCCCCGGCCTGATGAACCGGAGCAATTCCCGGAAGCCTTCATTGGTGATGTCGCAGGCTTTTTTGAGAGCCTTGATTTCTTCCGGCTTTTTGATTTGCCGCATGTCCGCCAAGATTTCATAGACATTCTTCAAAACAGCGTCCGGGAATTTTTCCTTCAGCTCCTTGGTCATGCGGGCATTGCGCGTTTCCACCGGGCATGTGCATCGCGGATGCTGGTTGGCTTCCACAAAGACCATGGATGCGGACGGCACCAGGGCCTCCAGCAGCGCATCATATTCATCGGTCCAGCGCACGTCCTGGATGCCGCTCAGCTCTCTCGCCTGTTCCTGCGAGAGCCGGGCGCCTTCCCAGATGGCAATCTGTTCATTTGTCTCACGCAACAGCAGGATCTCATCCCAGCCGTCCTCCCGGATGGTCATGACCAGGACGGTTTCTTCCTGGTCAACTCCCGTAAGATAAAAGAGGTTGGCATTCTGATGCAGGGCAAAAGTGCCGTCCGCATTCGTAGGAAATACGTCGTTGGCGTGCAGAATCAGCATACTGCCGGCAGGCAGGCGGGAAGCAAGTTCTTCACGGTTGCCGGCAAAAAAGGAAGAAGGAAGCGGCTCGTATCTCATATCAACAGCATGCCCCGCTTTTCCGGCTTGTCAATCATGCATCCGGACACGGGGCAACCTTGCGCGTTTCCTTGTCGTCCGGAGTTCTTCTGACCGTGCCGTTTCCCCGCTCCGGCTATTCTTATGCCATTCGCCCATTCCCTGCCGGCCCGCCACCCGTCCGTTAGGAGGCACAAAACCGCCCCGGAATTTCCGGAGCCACCCCCTCCGGCCCCCCCCTGGCGCCAATCGGGTCATGACTCGAACACCACCCGGGCGGATACCGTCTTATTCTGCATGCACGGCGCTATTCCACGGCTATTCCTGGCGCTGGGAACAGGTTTGGTTTTTTCCTGTTCCAGTTCCCGGACAATGCCCGTTTCCCCTTTAATTACCCATCCCCTTCACGCGGACTCCAGGCAGAGCTGTTTTGGAGGCGTCTGGTATAATCCCTCGGAACAGGCCGTCTGGAATTCTCCAAGGCTGAAAGTATATGTAGCCCCCGTCAATATTGACTATATCAAAGCCAGATTCCCCAAGGAATCCCCGTCCCTGGCGGCACAATTCAGGGCCGGGCTGCAGAAAGACATCCGCAACGTGTTGGAAAACAAATCCAGACAGACAGGCGGGAGGATGAAATGGCAGTTGGTTGACCGCCCCGTTCCGGGATCTGTAACTCTCAGCCTCGCCATAGTCAAGCTGAAGCCTACGGACGTGGGCGGCAACATCATGTCCGATCTTGTTTCCCTGGTCTCCCCCCTTCCGGGAACTTCCCTGATCCTGGGGCGCTTCATGAGCGGGGACGTAGGCATTGAGGGACGCCTGTCAAATACGAATACGGACGCCGGCATCATGGAATTCAAAGCTTACAACACGGATCCCATCACCCTGTTTTCCGTAAAGGAATTTGAACGTTTTGCCTTCGACCAACGGAATTTGCGGCTTTTTTCCAGCTGCATTGCAGATATTTTCAAGGCTGGTCCCGCCAGCAGTATTCCCAAAACAGGGGAATTTGACCTGGACCCGTTTTAAACGGCCTTTCCGGACGATTCATTCCCGTCTTTCTTTTCAGGTTCATAGAAAGCGCATTCCTGAACCGTCTGCCTGGTCTTGAAGGCATATACAAAGAAAACGGCGCCCACCAGCACGAGGAAAACGGAGAGGAACTGCCCGCGGGTTAATCCCATGGAGAAGGGGGAATCCGGCTCCCGGTACTCTTCGCAAATAATTCTGCCCGCAGCATAAAGAACGGCAAAAATACCGCAGAACAAGCCGTTCCACGCACGGGGGAACCTTACCCGTACAAACCACAGCACGGCAAAAAGAAACACACCTTCCGCAAACGCTTCATACAGCTGGGAGGGGTAGCGTGCATGATCCTGCATCATCCGCCCCACGATTTCCCTGATGGCGGGCGTATCCCTCACCCGGTCGGTCACCCAGGCGGCAGTCATTCGTTCCGGCACGGCTATGCCGGAAAGGGACAGTTTGTCCAACAATCCGGGCGTTTCATAAATACGGGAAGCCACCCGCACGAACAAGTCCGGATTCTGGGAAAGCTCCGCCGGAAAAATCATTCCCTGGGAAGAGCCGAGCGGGACAACGCGCCCATACAGTTCCCCGTTGATAAAATTGGCCATGCGCCCGAAAAACAGCCCAACGGGAGCTACAATGGCCAGGCCGTCCAGAAGCGCCACCCACTTGACGCGGTGCTTCCACGCATAATAAAATGTGTACAGCCCCACTCCAATCATTCCCCCGTGGCTGGCCATGCCCCCTTCCCACACCCTCAGGACCATGAGCGGATCCGCCAGAAACTGGGACCAGCCGTGATTGGGAATCTGGTAAAAGAGCACATATCCCAGCCTTCCGCCGATCAAAACACCAAAAATAGCCACATAAGTAACAAAATCCGCCATCCTGTCCTGGGGGACAGGATACAGCTTCCGGCGGGAAAGCCAGGAAAGCAGATAATACCCGCCGATGAAGCCCATTAAATAGGCCAGGCCATACCAGCGCAGGGCAATTGAGTCCGTTATCTGCCAGATGACAGGGTCCAGATCATGTACGTAAACGGTCGGATTCATGAGCGTTTCTTTCAGGGCAGGTAGTGGGTAAGGGCTTCCACGGCCTCCTGGTCCAGGGAACGGGCCAGAGCCACCGTCAATTCCACCGCGGCGCGGTAGTCCCGCAGATCCAGCACGCCGTTATGGGCATGAATGTACCGGGTGGGAATTCCCAGCACAATAGTGGGAACACCCTTTCCGGAAAGATGCAGGGCCGCCGCATCCGTTCCGCCGGAACGGCGCACCGTCAACTGGAATGGGATGCCCGCATCCAAAGCCGTTTTTTCGGCCAGGGCGGCCAGCCGGGGATTGGTGATGGCCGTGGGGTCAAACAGCCTGATCTGCACGCCTCCGCCCAAGGCCCCTTGGGAATCCGTCACGGCAAACCCGGGGGTGTCGTCTGCCGGCGGCCCTTCCAGAACAATCACGCAATCCGGTTGCATGGCGACGCCGGCCGTCCTGGCGCCCCGCGTGCCCACCTCCTCCTGAACCGTCGCGGCGGCAATCAGGGTGTTGGGATGCCCTTCCCGGCATAATTTCTTGAATGCCTCTATCATCACAGAAAGACCGGCGCGGTTGTCAAAGGCTTTCCCCATGACCCGGAACGGATTTTCCAACGGGGAGAATCTCACGTCCGGCACCACGGGATCCCCCAGGTGAATACCGAATTCATTCTTCACCTGTTCCGCGCTTTCAGCGCCCACGTCCACAAACAGGGCTTCCATGCTCATGACACTGTTGCGCTGGCTTTCCGGCAGAAAATGGGGAGGCTTGGAACCAATCACCCCCCGGATGCCGCGGCCCGAGCGGGTTTTTACCAAGACACGCTGGCTTAACAGGGTATGCGGCCACCAGCCGCCTATCCCCACCAACTGAAGGAAACCGTTCGACGCTATATTCTGCACCAGAAAGCCTATTTCATCCATGTGGGCGGCCAGCATCACGCGGGGGCCGGCCTCGCCGCCGGTGCAGAACAGGCTGCCGGAACCATCGGAAGAAAATTCCCCATATCCTTCAAGTTCCTGAGCCACCAGGCTTCTCACTTCATCCTCATGCCCCGAAATACCGTGGGCCTCTGAAAACTTCTTCAGCAGATCAGAATCAATCGCCATGGGCCGAGCATGTGGAAACACCTCTGCCAGGTCAAGCCCGCAGCCATGCCGCATGTTTTTTTCTTGACCGCCCGGGCAGAACCGTCGGGCGGAGCCGTGTCATGCTCCACACACGCTACATGGAAAGAAACAAGAGATTTTTGCTAGCCACAGTTCGGTTTTTGGTGTAACTAATCAGGGAATTGAATTGTGCTATGAAATCCATCCTTAACACTATCACGGCCATGCTGGCTGCGGTGCTTTTCGTCCCTGCGGCATCGGCGCAGACCACCAGCAATCCCAGAATGCAGGTGCGGGTCTCCCTGGAAAAGCTGTCCCTGTATATGCGCCAGTCCCCCAACGTCCTGACGCAGGACGATCCCCGGCCGCTGCCGAAACCGAAGAAATGGGCGGATTTTGAAATTCCCTTCAAGGTGGAAGCCGCTCCCACCCCCAAATCCGGCTATATTGATGCCCTGACGTTCAAATTCTACATCGCGGTAGTCAATCCGGACCGCTCCCGCCAGTATCTGAAACTGTATAAGGAAGTCAAATACGTCAATGTTCCGGTAGGAGAAAACACGTACGCTTCCGTGTATCTCTCCCCGTCCTCCGTCAAGCGCATTACCGGTGTGGAAGGAGGAAGAGGAAAATGGGTGAAGTACCAGGGCGTAGTGGTGGAATACAACGGCAAGATTGTCGCCACTTATTCCTCCGAACGCGGCAAAATGGAAAAATGGTGGACCATCCAGTCCCCCAGCATCGTGGAGACCTCTTATTACCCCCTGCTGAACAAGGATGAAACTCCTTTCTCCGTGTTCTGGTACGACCGTTATCCGGAAATTATGAGGCCCAACAGCCAGCAGGCGGCTTCCAGTTCCGTCCCCGCCCCGTTCGGTACTCCTGTGGAACCTCCGGCGGACGGCGAATAACGTTCCATTAATTCTATCATTTCATCTTATTTAACAGAAATCACCCATGGCTAATTCACGACCAATCGTCGCATTAAACGTAGGTTCCCAGAGAGTTTCAATGGGCGTCTTTTCCAAGACTTCCAAAGACGCCCTTATCCTGGACCGCTATGCTACGCGCCTCGTAGTGCTGGACCCGTCAGCAGAAGGTTTGCGCCTGACGAAAATAGGGGAAGCCATCGCCGACCTCGTCCAGGAACTCAACGTCAAAGGAAGCGTCGTCAACTATTCCGTTTCCGGACAATCCGTTTTCATCCGCTTCGTCAAGCTTCCGGCTCTGGACGATACCGATGTGGAACAGCTCATCCGCTTTGAAGCCCAGCAGCACGTCCCCTTCCCGCTGGACGAAGTCGTGTGGGACTACCATCTGCTTCCCGCCAAAGGTCTGGAACGGGAAGCCATCCTGGTTGCCATCAAGGCGGAAGACCTGGACTCCCTGAATGATGAAATCGTCTCCCACGGCCTTTCCACCGGCAAAGTGGACTGCGCGCTTACCTCTCTGTACAATGCGTATGTGGACAGTTATCCGGATGAGAAAGAACCGGTCATGCTCATCGACATCGGCGCCAAATCCACGGATTTGATTTACAGCGAACAGGGACGTTTCTTCACCCGCAGCATTTCCGCGGGGGGAATCTTCGTAACCTCCGCTATCGCCCGTGAATTCAATATTCCCTTCCTGGAAGCGGAACGCTTGAAAACCACCAGCGGGCTCGTTTCCATGAGCAACGGGCAAACGGAAGGGCTGGATCCCGCCACGGCCAATCTGGCTACCGTCATCCGTACGGCCATGACCAGGCTTGCCTCAGAAATCCAGCGGACCACCAACCATTACCGCGCCCAGATGAGCGGAAGCGCTCCCGTCAAGGCATACCTGTGCGGCGGCGGAGCTTCCCTGCCCTATACCAAGGAATTCCTGGAAGATAAACTGGGCATTCCGATCTCCTTCTTCAACCCCATGCACAACGTGGGCGTGGGCTCCGGCGTGGACGTGAACACCATCTCCCGCGAAGCCTTCATCCTGGGCGGATTGATCGGCACCGCCATTCACTCCATCGGCAGGGCCTCCCTCAATATTGACCTGGAACCCACCGCAGTTGCCAAAAAGCGGGCCAACCAGAAAAAAATGCCCGCCATCATCGCCGGGGCAGCCATTGCCGTTCTTGGTGCCGCAGCTTATGCCGTCACAGGATATATGGGCGAGAAAAAGGCGGAGGAAATCCTCGCCGGCGTCCAGCCCACCGTTACTTCCATCAAATCGGCACAATCCGCCCTGCGCCAGAAAGAACAGGAGCTGAAAAAACTGGACTCCACCCTGGCTTCCTACCAGCAGCTCACGCTTCAGCGCTACGGCTACGCGGACATCATCAGGCACCTGCTGGAACAGTCGGAACACAAGGATTATCCCTACTGGTTTACGGATTTTGAACCGCTGGCCCACTTCAATCCGGAGGATACCACCCAAATTACGGGATATTCCGTCATCAAGGATTCCTTCACATCGGACAAAAATACATCCCTGGTGGATGACATCAGGACGGAGGCCTCCGCCAACGCATCCAGCGAGGATGAAGCGGGCGTTTACAGCGTCAACGCCATCCGCCTGACCGGATTCGTCCGGCGCAGCCTGGGCGGCCAGAGAATCATCCAGGACCTCCAGGCAAAAATAGACGGGAACAAGGAATCCCTGTTCACTTTCAAGCCCGGAGACGTCAAACTGGAAGCCCGCCAGATCATGGAACTGGGAGCCAAGGACGCCAAGGTGGACGCGGCGGCAGGGGCCTTTGTACCCTTCAAGCTGGTGCTTCCGTTAAAAACGCCCATTCCCGTGAACTTTAACAAATAAGATTACCCAACCCGAACAAGACATATTTTATGAGCAATTGGATTACAGACAACAAGCCCGCCGCCATGGTCGCGGGCGTGGGACTTCTCTTATTCCTGGGGTTATCCGCGACAGGGTACATCGTCAATTCCAAACGCAGTGAACTGGACAAAAAAATCAGCATCGCCGCCAAGGAAATCAAGTCCGCCAATGCTGCGGAAATCACTCCGAGCCGATCATCCAACGAAGAGCTGGAAAAAGAACTGAACCGCTATGCCAAGGCCGTGGGCAGCCTGGAAACGGCCTACAAGCCCTTCCTTGCCTCCTCCGCGCTGGTCCCCACCACGCCCACGGCATTCCAGAATGAACTGAAAACATTCAGGGATTCCCTGATCTCCTCCTGCAAGAAAAAGAACATTCTCATAACGGACACATCCTCCTGGCTCGGTTTCCAGGTTTACAGCACCCAGGCTCCCTCTGTTCAGGCGGCCTCCACGCTGGGTTTTGAATTGAAAGCCATCAACAGCCTGGTCAACAAACTGGCGGAATGCGGCCTGTCCAAATTCATCAAGGTGTACCGCCCCCAGCTCCCCATTGAAACCCCGGCGAACAATCCGGAAGAATCGGACGAAGCCGACCAGGCCCCATGGACTCCCATGCCTCTGGAAATAGCCTTCCAGGGCGACCGGGAAAGTGTATTGAAAGCCATGAACGCCATAACCGGCATGCAGGACTATCTGTTCACGGTCAACTCCATCCGTATCCGCAACGAACGGATGATGCCCCCTCCCATCGCCAATCCGGCAGCCGCCAAACCTGCCGCGGCCCAACCCGCCACGGGTGCGGCTTCCCTGACTCCGGCGGATGAGGCGGCTGCACCTGCAGCCCCGGCCATCCAGCAAGTCATCAAGCCTTACATGGGCAAGGAGCAGGTCTTTGTCCAGGTCTCCCTGAATCTGGTCCACTTCAACCAGCCCAAGGCTCAGGAACCGTCTGAAGATTAACCAAGGCAACACCAACCGCAGCAAATACTTTCAACATGTCTGAAAAACAAAATTACGACAAAATCCTGTTGGCATCCGGAATCGTCCTGGGCCTGGGAGTGGCCGCCTATGGTACGCTGACCTTTCTGGGACTGAATGACAAATACAAATTCACCACGCAGGTTTCTGAAAAAGCCATCGAACCGCCTCCCGGCATCAAGAAAGCCGCAGAAGTAGGCCAGGAGCTTTCCGCCTCCCACGAACTCAAGCCGATTGCCCAGGAAACACAGAAGTATGTGGGCTTCGTCGCCCCCAATCTCTGGATTAAGGAGGGGGGAATGGAACCCTTTGACATCATCTCCGGTCCGCCTATCCACGGCAACATCCCGAACAAATGGTTCCTGGACAACGGACTGGAAAATGAATTCGTTTACTCGGACGTCCTGACCCGGGACCCGGACAACGATGGATTTACGGTGCAGGAGGAATATGCGGCCAAAACCCATCCCAACGACCCCAACAGCCATCCTCCCCTGGTCAGCAAACTTTTTGTCGACGAAATCAAGCAGTTCGGCTTCTACCTGGCTTTCACCCAGGCGGATGGCAATGACTTTACCTTTAAGGGCATGAACCGCGCCAAACAGGAAATCTGGAAAAACATCGTCCAGACCAACGGCAAGTTCGGTACCCGTAAGAATACAAAAGACGAGCCCAGATTCGAACTTGTCAGCGTTGTCAAAAAGGAATTCAAGAATCCCAGCCTGGACATGGTGGAAACGGACGAGGAAGCCGTCGTCAAGGATTTGAAGCCGACCAAAAACGGACAAACCTACACCATCAGGCGCGGAACAAAATACGTCATTCCAATCATTGATAAGAAAGTAAACCTTACTATCACGGCCGGCCCCGAACGGGATACCAGCTTTGAAGTAGAGGAAGGTTCCGACTTCCGGATTCCGGGAGACGCCAAACAAATCTACACGCTGAAAACCGTTGATAATGCTACACAGACCGTAACCATTGCCAACAAAACCACTGGAGAACAAACAACACTGAGCAAGAAAAAATAGAGCCGGATTTAAACTTTTCTGAAAAAAAAGCTTCACAAATCCGAAAAACATGTAAAAAGAAGAACCTAACTATGGACCACGCACCACTTTATCAACCGAAGCGTTCCCTGATCGCGCTGATGGCCATTGCTGCCTCCTGCCCGTTTGCGCAGGCTGGTGATGGCGGCGCCGTCGGAACCTCCAGTGCCTTGGGATCGTCCTACGCCGGACCGGGCAGTTACCAATACCAGTCCAGTGCAGCGCGCACAGCCATGGCCCGCCGCGAAGCGCAAACCCAGGAAGCCATGCAGCTCCTTGCGGAAGGCCGCAACCTGTACCGCGAAGGCAAGTACAAGGAAGCCCTGGACAAATACAACGCCGCTTACAACATGCTGCCTTCCGCGCCGATCAACGACCAGCGCAAGGAAGCTATCGCCAACCATATTGGCGACGCCAGCATCGCCGTTGCTCAGGAATACATCAAAGTGGGGCGCTATGACGAAGCCGACAAGCTTCTGCAGGATGCCATCAAGCTCAATCCCCGGAGCGCCAAGCTTGCCAAGCAGACGCTCGAATACATGAAGGACCCGATTCGCACGAATCCGGCGCTCACCCCCGAACACGTGAAAAACGTGGAAAAGGTGAACACCCTCCTTCACATGGCCTATGGTTACTATGACCTCGGCGACTACGACAAAGCCATCGCCGAATTCAACAAGGTTCTCTCCATCGACCCGTACAACGTGGCGGCCCGCCGCGGACAGGAAACGGTCAACCGCCGCAGAATGGCTTACTATGCAGCCGCTTACGACGAAACCCGCAGCACCATGCTGGCGGAAGTGGACAAGATGTGGGAACGCCCCATCCCGATGGAAGTCCCGACCGGAGCCGACGGCACTGACAACGCACCGATCACGGACATCAACGGCGCCACGGCCAATCTGATGAAGCTCAAGAGCATCATCATCCCCTCCGTCTCTTTTGAAGACACCACCGTGGAAGACGCCATTGACTATCTGCGCAAAAAGTCCATTGAACTGGACCGCACGGTAGGCCCGAACGGTGAACGCGGCATCAACTTTGTCATCAATGATTCCCAGCCCGCTGCCGTCGCCCCCGCCGTTCCCGCAACTGATGAAGACGGCTTTGGCGAAGAAACTGCGGAAGTCACGGAAGCTGCTCCGGCAGCAGCCCCGCAGGAAAGCATCCGCACCCGCAAAATCGGCCAGTTGAAGCTGACTAATGTTCCCATGCTGGAAGTGCTCCGTTTCATCTGCAGCAATGCCGGCCTGCGCCAGAAGGTGGAAGACTATGCAGTGACCATCCTTCCTGCCGGCGGCAATGACGTGGATCTGTACCAGCGCACTTTCTCCGTGCCCCCGGGCTTCCAGTCCGCTCTCCGCACCACCGTCGGCGACGGCGGCGGCGAAGTCAGCGACGACCCCTTTGGCGGCGGTGGCGAAAGCTCCTCCGGCCTTAAACCCATGCCCTCCATCCGCAGCCTGCTGCAAAAGAGCGGCATCAGCTTCCCGGAAGGCGCCACGGCATTCCTTGTCAACGGCAATTCCTCCTTGGTCGTCCGCAACACTTCCGGCAACCTGGACCTGATCGAACAGCTCATTGAAAACACCCGCGGCGAATCCCAGCAGGTGCGCATCATGACCAAGTTCGTGGAAGTAACCCAGGAAAACACGGAAGAACTCGGCTTTGACTGGATTGTCACCCCGTTCTCCGTAAGCAATGACCGCAGCACCTTCCTGGGCGGCGGCACGAACTACGGCACCGGTTCCACTTCCGACAGCTTTACCCAGTCTCCCGGCGGCGTGACCGGCTGGCCTGTAAACAGCGGCAGCGACACCATCAACGGCCTCGTTACCGGCGGCAACCGCACGGGTGACTACGCCATCACCAAGAACTCCGTGGACAATCTGCTGAACAGCACCAACCGCTCTGAAGCCTCCCAGAAAAACGCCGCTCCCGGCATCATGTCCCTGACGGGCATTTATGACGAAGGCTCCTTCCAGATGCTGATGCGCGGCCTGTCCCAGAAAAAAGGCTCTGACGTCCTCACCGCCCCCAGCGTGACCGCCAAGTCCGGTGAAACCGCCAAGATTGAAATCATCCGCGAATTCTGGTATCCCACCGAATACGAACCGCCGGAACTCCCCAACTCCGTAGGCAACAGCGGCTATAACAACGGTTACGGTTATGGGAACAACGGTAACATTGTGGACGGCCTGCTGGGCAATCAGATCCAGCCCCAGATATCCAGCTTCCCCGTCACTCCCGCCACCCCCGGCGTGTTTGAAATGAAGCCCGTCGGCGTAACTCTGGAAGTGGTGCCTACCATTGGCGACAACAAGTACATCATCGACCTGAACTTCAAGCCCAGCATCGTGGAATTTGAAGGCTTCGTGAACTACGGCAGCCCGATCCAGTCCACCGGCGTTGGTTCCGACGGCAAGCCGATGTCCCTGACGCTGACGGAAAACCGCATCGAGCAGCCGATCTTCTCCAAGCGGTCCGTTGAAACGTCCCTGTTCATCTACGACGGCCATACCGTGGCAATCGGTGGTTTGATCACGGAAAACGTGCAGACGGTGGAAGACAAAGTGCCGATCTTCGGTGACCTGCCTCTCATCGGCCGCTTCTTCCGCAGCAACTCCGACAACCACATCAAGAAGAATCTGATGATCTTCGTAACGGGACAGATCATTGACGCCACGGGCCAGCCCGTACGCGGCAATGCCCTTCCCACTGCGGCCGCTCCGGAAAGCGCCCTTCCCGCCTCCGAAGGCCTGCTGCCTCCCATGTAGGCTGCGTGCATAACGTCCATATTGGAGCGGGTGAAAGGGTAACCCTTTCACCCGCTCTTTATATCCCAGAAGCGCCTTACTTTCCCTTCCCCCCATGAAAACCCTGATTGTTACCGGAGGAATAGCCACCGGGAAATCTACATTCATCCGTCTGCTGATGGAGGAGGGAGGCGCGCGCCTGCGCCTGTTTGACTGTGATGCGGAGGCGGGCAGATTGCTGGATGGCGGTACGCTGAAAGCCCCCCTCTCCAGCGTCTTCGGCCCAGCCAGCGTAGACTCCTCCGGAAAGGCTGACAGGCATTTTTTGCGGGAGCTTGTTTTCCGGAATCCGGAAAGCCGCAGAACGCTGGAAGGGATCATTCACCCCCTGCTGCATCAAGAATGTCTTGCGCAAATGCTGGCGGCGCGTCAGAATACGGAGGTGGACGGGTTTGTCATTGACGTGCCCCTGTTTTTTGAAACTTCGGCGCGCTATTGCCAAGATGCCGTGTGCGTGGTGGCTGTTTCCAGGGGAACGCAGAAAACCCGCCTGGCTATCAGGAATGGATTCCGGGAGGATATGATTGAAGCCATTCTGGCGGCCCAGCGGCCTATCATGGAAAAAGTGGCTGCGGCCGACTTCGTCATCTGGAATGAAGGCCCCCCGGACCTGCTCCGCCAGCAAACCCAAAGACTTTACCAACATTTTTTTCATGACTGAAGAACTCGACAACACCCCTTCCCTCGCCGGAGATATTCCGCAGGAAACCCTCCCCAAGCCCCTGCCCGCGCCGGAAGAAACCTCCGGGGAACAGCCGGCTGCCGCTCTGGAGGAAAATAGTGGAAACGCAGTCCGGGAGGAGGAGGAAGCAGCCCCTGTTCTGGAGCAGATTGACATCAATGAACTGCGGAAACGCCCCCTGAACGATCTTCAGGAAATGGCGGAAGGGCTGCCCATCCGGAACGCGGCCTCCCTCACCAAGTCCCAGCTGGTTTTTGAATTGGGGAAACAGCTTCTGGCAAAGGGCCATGAAGTCGTAGTTTCCGGGGTCATGGAACAAGCCAAGGATAATTACGCCATGCTGAGGGATCCGGTGAAAAGTTTCCGCACCTCTCCGGATGATATTTATCTGGGCGGCAATCTCATCAAACCCCTGCATCTCCGCGTAGGCCAGCAGATCAAGGTCAGGCTGCGCAAATTGCGGCCTCATGACAAGTACCTTTCTGCAGCCTCCGTCATCAGCGTGGAGGACATCCCTGCGGAAGACTACCGGGCGCGCAGCGATTTTGAACGCCTCACCCCCCTCTTCCCCAAGGAACGCCTCCTTCTGGAAAACAAGGGGGTCAATTCCGCCGCCATGCGCGTGCTGGACCTCATGACGCCCTTCGGCAAAGGGCAGCGCGGCCTGATTGTGGCCCCCCCGCGCGGAGGAAAAACCGTTCTTCTGAAAACAATCGCCCGTTCCATCAGGGCCAATTATCCAGAAGTGGAACTGATTGTGCTGTTGCTGGACGAACGTCCGGAGGAAGTAACGGATTTTGAAGAAACCGTGGATGCTCCGGTATTCGCTTCCACTTTTGATGAACCTTCCCGGCGCCATGCCCAGGTTTCCGATCTGGTTATCGAACGGGCCAAACGCCTGGTGGAAATGGGCAGAGACGTCGTCATCCTGCTGGATTCCCTCACCAGGCTGGCCCGCGGCTACAATGCCAACCAGACGGGAGGACGCATCATGTCCGGCGGCCTGGGGTCCAATGCATTGGAAAAACCGCGCAAATTCTTTTCCGCGGCGCGCAATGTGGAAGAAGGAGGCAGCCTGACCATCATCGCCACATGCCTGGTAGACACGGAATCAAGAATGGACGAAGTGATTTTTGAAGAATTCAAGGGAACGGGCAATCTGGAAATCCGCCTGGACCGGGAACTTTCCGAACGGCGCATTTATCCGGCCATTTCCCTTTCCCAGAGCGGCACCCGCAATGACGACAGGCTGTATAACGAACAGGAATTCGTCAAAATCATGCAATTGCGCCGCCAGCTCGCCATGAAACCGGGCTGGGAAGGCCTTCAGACTCTCCTGCAAAATATCTCCAAGACACAGAATAACGCGGAACTTCTGCTGACGGGGCTGCGGTAAGATTTTCTGCCCGGCCTGTTTTTCCCCGTCCTCCGTTCCGCCCGCCGGAACGGAGGCTTTTTTATCAGGATATCTTCCGCTGTTCCAAGATTCCGCGGCAGCATCCGGATATCGGGATGGGGGCATCCTCCCATAAACAGGGGGAGGAAGAGAGTTCCCTTTCGTCACATGTCCAGCTTCACCCGGAAAATACGCATGGAGTTGCCCACCGCAAGCAGGCAGACGCCCACATCCGCCATCACGGCGGCCCACATCCCAGCCAGCCCCAGAATACCCAGCACCATGACCAGAATTTTGACGCCCAAAATAAGAACGATGTTCTGCACAATGATGCGCTCTGTGGCTTGGGAAAGCATCATCCCCAGCGGAACGGCCAAAGGATCTCCCTTCATCACCACTACGTCAGCCGCCTGAAGAGCCGTATCGGACCCTACGCCGCCCATGGCAATGCCGATGTCGGCAGCAGCGAGGGAAGGGGCGTCATTCATACCGTCCCCCACAAAGGCAAGCAGCCCCGTTTCAGGTTTCAGCCGGCGCACATGCTCCAGCTTGCCGGCAGGCATCAGCCCGCAGAATACCCCGTCCATCCCCAGCTTAAGCCCCACTTCCGTTCCGGCGGAAGAAGAATCCCCCGTCAGCATGACCAGGTTGGAAACGCCCAGTTCCCTCAATTTCCGCACCGCACGCTCCGCTCCCGGCTTGACGCGGTCAGACAGGCGGAGGCATCCCAGAAGTATGCCGTCCAACGCCGCATAAACGGTCACGCCATGGTCTTCTCCCTCCTCCGTCCTTACGCCGGCCTCTTGAAGAAAAGACTTTTTCCCCACCAGAACCGGTCTCCCTTCCACGCGGGCTGAAACGCCGCCGCCCGTCACCTCTACCAGTTCCGCCACGCGGTCCGGAAACAGAGTCCCTTCATATGCCTTCACAATGGAACGCCCCAGCGGATGGGAGGCAGAGAGTTCCGCATGGGCCGCCCAGTACAGCAGTTCCTCCGGGGAAACGCCGTCACGGGGAAGCACTTCATCCACGGAAAAAACGCCTTCCGTCAAGGTTCCGGTTTTGTCAAACACCACCGTCTTCACCTTCCGCAGGGCATCCAGATAGTTGCTCCCTTTCAGCAAAATCCCCTGCCGCGCCGCTCTCCCTATTCCGGCAAAAAAGCCCAGCGGGATGGACAGTACCAGCGCGCAGGGGCAGGAAATCACCAGCAGGACCAGGGCGCGGAACAGACCGTCCGCCCAGCTTCCGCTCGTCACAAGGGGATAAAGCAAAAATACCAGAGCGGCTATGGAAATCACCAGCGGCGTATAAATGCGGGAAAATGAGGACAGCCTCCCCTCCAGAGGGGATTTGCGGCCTGATGCGGCTTCCACCTGTTCCTGGACCCGCGCCAGGGCGGAATGCCGCCAGTCCCGCTCCGTACGCACTTCCAGCACACCCTGCCCGTTGATGTACCCCGCCAGCACGGGGCTTCCGGATCCGGCTTCCACCGGCAGGGATTCCCCGGTCATGGCGGAGGTATCCAGCACGGAGAAACCTCCCGTTACCACACCGTCCAACGGAACGCGTTCGCCGGGGCGCACTTCAATCAGGGAGCCGGGCAGAACCTCGGAAGGAGGAACGTCATCTACGGCTCCGGCTTTTTTCACATGGACGGCCTCAGGCCTCAGACTCATCAGTTCGCTTACGGACCGGCGGGAGCTGCCCACCGCACGTTCCTGAAGGTACTCTCCCACGCGGTAGAACAGCATCACCCCCACCGCCTCGGAATAATCCCCCAGGAACATCGCCCCCAGGGAAGCAATACTCATCAGAAAATTTTCATTGATGGCGCGGCCGCGCATCATCCCCAGAAAGGCGGCCTTCAGTACATCCCAGCCTATCAGCAGGTAGGAGCCCACGTAGGCGGCCATACCGGCCAGGGAATCGCCGCCCGCCGCCAGCGCACTGATGAACAGGGCAATGCCCAGCACGGCGGGAACAGGCCCGATGGCGTCTCCGGAGCAGCAACAGCTTCCAGAACCGCAGCTTCCGGAACAACAGGAAGCACCTTCCGGAAAATGTTCGTGGGAATGTTCCGTGCTCATGACCTGTTCCGCTTATACGCCTGCCTCTCCGGCATGGCAAGCCCTATATTAGCCCAAACTAACAAAAAGTCTGCGTTGATTTCTGATCCTTAAACCGTTCCAAAATCCCCATCCCCATGAATTCATCCATCGCCATGGCTCCCGCTCCCAGCAACCCCGCCTCCGCTCCAAATCTGGCAGGCAGAATTTTCAAATCCTCCATCAGGAGAGGAAACAACTGTTTCCTGAGGTTCTCCAGCAGCGGCTTCATCAACAAATCCCCTGCCTTGGCCACACCGCCCCCGATGATGAAGGCGTCCGGCACCAGCGTATACATCAGGTTCATGATCAGGCAGCCCAGCATTTCCGCCGTATCTTCCCATAATTGAAGGGCTATAGGACATCCGGACCGGGCAGCCTCGTCCAGATGCCTGGGCGTGCATTCATCCACCGTCTTGATGATTCCCGCCCCGGCATACCGTTTAACCGCCTCCGCCGCCAGTTCGTTGTTGCCGATGTATTCCTCAATGGCTCCCCGGCTGCCGAACGGTCCCGTTTTCCCCTGGTAATGAATGCTGGTCTGGCCCAGTTCCGCAGCGGAAAGCCGCCTTCCCCGCAGCATGCGGTCATGCACCACGATTCCCCCGCCTATCCCCGTTCCCATCGTCAGGCACACCAGGCTGGACATGCCGCGCCCGGCGCCCAGCTTCCATTCCGCATAAGCCATGCAGTTGGCGTCATTATCCAGCACGACGGGGAGGCCCAGGGCCTGCTCCATCATCTCTTTCACCGGAATTTCCCTATCCCAGACCCTCACATTGGTAAGCTGGTAAAGCACTCCCCGCTGGTAATCACACCATCCCGGCATTCCCATGCCCATCACACAAGCGGAGGGGAATTGTCCGCGCAGGGTGCGGGCGGACGCAATCATGGCATCAATGATTGCCTGCGGGCTTTCGAACATGGCAGTAGGGATGCGGTCGGCCGTCGCCAGAATACGCTCCCCCGCCGTTACGCCCATTTTGATGCTCGTGCCGCCGAAATCAACGGCCAAGGCACAGGGTTCTGAAAAGCTCATAGTCCATACTTATGCCACCCATTCTCCGGAATCAACGTAAAAACGCATTCATCCCCACCCCTTTCCGCGGCATGGCACACTTACCGTATAAAACACAATAAGAATCTTCCAGAAAGAGCTTGCCAGAACCGCGCCGCCCGGTCCATGATAACCTCCGTAATGATGGAAATGCCCGGTTCGGACGAATGGTTCATGCGCCAAGCCATGAAAGAATCCAGAAAGGCCCTCGTGAAAGGGGAAGTGCCTGTTGGAGCCATTGTGGTGAAGGATGGCCGCGTGATCGGCCGGGGCTGGAACCAGGTGGAGACGCTCAAGGATGCTACGGCCCATGCGGAGATGATTGCCCTGACGGCGGCCCAGGAGGCTTTGGGCGACTGGCGGCTGGAAGGCTGCACCCTGTATGTCACCAAGGAGCCGTGCCCCATGTGCGCAGGAGCTATCGTCCACTGCCGTCCGGACCGCGTCGTTTTCGGCTGCCCGGATGCAAAAACCGGGGCTGCGGGGGGCTGGATCAATCTGCTGGATTCCAATCCGCCCCTGAACCATAAGTGCGAGGTGCGTCCCGGCGTACTGGGAGACGAGTGCCTGCTTCATCTCCAGGAGTTTTTCCGTGCGGCGCGTCTGGCGGCAAAAGAACGGAAAAAATTGTCTGCGCGTCTTTCTTCCCCTCCGGATGAAAACGGGGAATGAAGTCCGGAATAAAACACTTTGCATTTGCCAAAGCAGCAGAGTCACGGCAAGCTAGCGGGACTATGGAACGCCGGAACGACAATGAGACTGCGGAAGGAACGGAACGCAAACCGTCGTGGATCAAGGTTCGTCTGCCCAACGGCCGGGAATTCTGGGACGTCAAGCAGCTTGTGGAAGGCAAAAACCTCTTCACCGTCTGTGAAGAAGCACACTGCCCCAACCGTTATGAATGTTGGAACCAGGGTACGGCCACGTTCATGATTGCCGGAGAACGGTGCACGCGCGCCTGCGGATTCTGCGCCACCCGCACGGCCAAGCCCGGCCCGCTGGATCCTGAAGAACCGCAGCACGTGGCGGAAGCCGTCGTGCACATGAAGCTGCGCCACGCCGTAATTACCATGGTCACCCGGGATGATTTGCCGGACGGCGCCGCCGCGCATTTCGCCCAGGTAATTAGGGCCGTCAGAAAAGCCAGCCCTTCCACGATCATTGAAGTGCTTGCCTCGGACTTGAATGAGAAGCCCTCCTCCATCCAGACGCTGATGGCGGCCCGTCCGCATATTTTCGGACACAATCTGGAGACGGTGGAACGCCTCACGCCCATTGTCCGCTTCCGCGCCCAGTACCGTCGGTCCCTGCGCGTTCTCCGGATGGCTCTGGAGTGCGTGGACGGCAAAGTGTCTACCAAGAGCGGCATCATGCTGGGCCTGGGGGAAACGGAAGAAGAGCTTTTCCGCTCCATGGACGATTTGCTGGAGCACGGCGTCACGGTCCTGACGTTGGGGCAATACCTGCGCCCCTCCCGCAACCATCTTCCGGTGGTCAAATACGTCCATCCGGATGATTTCGCCCGGTATGAGGAAGTTGCGCGCTCCAAAGGCTTCAGGCACGTGGCATCCGGGCCGTTGGTCCGCAGCTCCTACCATGCCGCCAATTTCACCCCGGAAGCGGATGTTCTGGAAGCCATTAACGAAGACCTGAGAAAGGCCGGCGAACTTTAGAATAAATCTTGATTTTTTATCCTTCCCCTTTTACCATCCGGGCAATTCCACGTCATTGAGAATCTCATGAGCAAAACATGTTCCTTCATCAAGGCAGGAGCCATTCTGGGCGGCACGGTCATCGTGACGGCGGCTGTCGCCCCCCTGTTCCTGCCGAACCAGAATGTCAAGCCACTGACGTCCGCCCAGGCGGCGGAAATTACCGCACAGACCATGAATTCCAAATGTGCGGACTGCCACAAGCCCGGCACTCACATTTCCGAACTGGTCAATACTCTTTCCGGAGGCCTGCTGGCGCGCCATATCAGGGACGGGCAGCGCAGCTACAATATGGAAGAACCTCCCACTGCCGTCACCCTTTCCAAGCTGGAACATGTGCTTCAAATCAATTCCATGCCCCCCACTTCCTACACCATGGTGCACTGGGGCAGCACGCTCACTCTCCGGGAGAAAAACGCCATGCTCCAGTGGATCAAGGATGAGCGCCTGAAAATTTTCGGCGATATGGTAGGAGAGGAATACGCCCTTTCCCCTCTTGCCCCCATTCCGGACGCCCTCCCCACGGATCCGGCCAAAGTGGCCCTGGGCTACAAGCTTTTTCATGACGTGCGCCTTTCCACGGATAATACCGTTTCCTGCGCTTCCTGCCATTCCCTGGAAAAAGCCGGGACGGACAACCTGCCCACTTCCACCGGAGTCCGCGGCCAGAAAGGCGGCATCAATGCCCCCACCGTTTTCAATGCCGCTTTCCATGCCAAGCAATTTTGGGACGGACGCGCAGCCAACCTCCAGGAACAGGCCGGCGGACCGCCCCTGAATCCGGTGGAAATGGGGTACGAACATCCGGATGACTGGAAGAAGATCGCTGCCAAACTGGACCAGGACACCGCTTTTGCCGCAGAATTCAAAAAGGTTTACCCCCAGGGATTCACCGGAGAGACCATCACGAATGCCATCGCGGAATATGAAAAAACTCTTATCACCCCGAACAGCCCGTTTGACCGCTACCTGAAAGGGGATGAAAACGCCATCAGCGAGAACGCCAAAAAAGGTTACAAGCTTTTCCTGAAGCTTGGTTGCCAGACCTGCCACACCGGTCCCGCCATGGGAGGCCAGTCCTTTGAATACGCCGACCTCAAAGGCGATTTCTTTGCCGGACGCGCCAAGACCAATGACGATAACGGCCTGATGAATTTCTCCAAAAAGGAATCGGACAGGCACCGCTTCCGCGTTCCGACCCTCCGCAACGTAGAACTCACCTGGCCGTACATGCATGACGCCTCCGCACAGACGCTGGAGGAAGCCATTACGAAAATGTACCATTACCAGCTCGGTTACGATAAACTGGACAAGAAGGAAGTGAGACTTCTGGTGGCTTTCCTGAAGACGCTTACCGGAGAATACAACGGCAAACCCGTCCAGGGCGAAGTTTGCCCTGCCTCCTGAATCTGAAGAAAAGCTCTTTTTCCAGCCGCGCCAATGAACATTCATTGGCGCGGCTTTTTTGCATTTTCCTTCCAGTTCCTACGGCAGGCACTGCCGGGAAACTTCCATTCCCTTCCTCTTCCCTGTCGGCTACACTTAGATTAAACTAATACATAAACAATTTATATTAAATGTATTTTACATTGATTAAACAAATATAGCCTAATAATATCATTGACTTATCAGTTTGATAAAACTAACTTCTTTCCGGATTTGATTCATACACGCACCATGCCACTCTCCATGCTCAACATCGGCGATATTCGCCAAGTCAACAAAATCCATGGCAAGGATGAAACCCGGCGTTTTCTGGAAAGCCTGGGCTTCGTTGCCGGGAGCACGGTCTCCATCGTTTCCGAAAACGGCGGTAATTTCATTATCAACGTCAAAGGCTCCAGGATTGCGCTCAGCAAGGCGCTTGCCAGCAAAATATTTGTTGCCTGAGTTATTCCATCCAACAACCAACCATTATTCTATGACCAAACATCGTACATTGAAAGATGCCCTCATCGGGGAAACCGTCACCGTCGGCAAACTGGCGGGGGAAGGCCCGGTCAGAAGACGCATCATGGACATGGGGGTTACCAAGGGAACGCAGATATTCATCCGCAAAGTCGCCCCTCTGGGAGATCCCATTGAAGTTACTGTCCGCGGGTACGAACTCTCCATTCGCAAATCGGAAGCGGAGAACATCCATATCCATTGATTCCGCCTCTATTACCGCACGTTTCCTGACTTTACAGCAAGACGGGCACCCATATATCAAGACAAGGAAACCATTCATGAGCAACATTACCATCGCCCTAGCGGGCAACCCCAACTGCGGGAAAACCACGCTCTTTAACGCCCTGACAGGCGCCAACCAATACGTCGGGAACTGGCCCGGCGTCACCGTGGAAAAAAAGGAAGGCCGCCTGAAAGGCCATAAAAATATCATCATTGAAGACCTTCCGGGCATTTATTCCCTTTCCCCCTATACCCTGGAGGAAGTCGTCAGCCGGAATTACCTGGTCACGGACCATCCCTCCCTCATCCTGAACCTGGTTGACGGCAGCAACCTGGAACGCAATCTTTACCTCACCACCCAGCTTTGCGAACTGGGCGTTCCCGTCATTATAGCGCTGAACATGATGGACATTGTCCGGAAGCGCGGTGACAGGATCGACACGGAAAAACTTGCACGCAACCTCGGTTGCCAGGTGCTGGAAATCAGCGCTCTCAAGGGGACCGGCATCCGTGAACTGATAGACGCCGTAGTAACGACGACTGCGTCGGACGACGCCCGGACCCCGCAGGCCGTCCACTTTCCGGACCATCTGGAAAAAGCCATCGGAGAAATTGGGGAAATCATCACCGGCAAATGCCTGGATCAGCAGAAAAAATGGTTTGCCGTTAAAGTTTTCGAAAGAGACCAGAAAGTCGCGGACCAGCTCGCGCTCAATCCCGAGGAACAATCCCGCATCAACGGGATTATTGAAACCATGGAACGGGAAATGGATGACGATAGTGAATCCATTATCACCAATGAACGCTATAATTCCATTTCCCGCATCATCAAAGACGCCGTCGTTAAAGCCAGCCCCGGCAGCCTGACAGGCAGCGACAGGATTGATCGCATCATCACCAACCGCTGGCTGGGCCTCCCCATTTTTGCCGTCATTATGTGGGCTGTATATTACATCTCCATTCAGACGATAGGCGCATGGGGCACGGACTGGGCCAATGATACTTTCTTCGGGGAATGGGTTCCGGAATGGGTAAGAAGCCTGCTGGAAAACGCCGGCTGCGCCCCATGGCTGGAAAGCCTGATCCAGGACGGCGTGATTGCCGGCGTGGGAGCCGTTCTGGGATTCCTCCCGCAAATGGCGGTTCTGTTTCTGTGCCTGGGCATATTGGAGGATTGCGGCTACATGGCCCGCGTAGCGTTCATCATGGACCGCATTTTCCGCAAATTCGGCCTTTCCGGGAAATCCTTTATTCCCATGCTCGTTTCCATGGGGTGCGGCGTTCCTGGAGTCATGGCGACCCGCACCATTGAGAACGAAAAGGACAGGCGCATGACTATCATGACCACCACGTTCATCCCCTGCGGGGCCAAAACTCCCATCATTGCCCTGATTGCCGGAGCCTTCTTCCCGGAAAATTCCTGGGTGGCTCCGGGGGCCTATTTCATCGGGGTGGGCGCCATCATCCTTTCCGGCCTTATTCTGAAAAAGACTGCCATGTTCGCCGGGGATCCCTCTCCCTTCGTCATGGAACTTCCCATTTACCACATCCCGGCCTGGAAGAACGTCATCATTCATGCATGGGACCGCTGCAAGGCTTTCGTACAAAAAGCCGGGACCGTCATCTTTGTGTCCAGCGCCCTGATCTGGTTCCTCTCCAGCTATAACTGGAAGGTGGATTCCGTAGAGCAGAATGACAGCATGCTGGCCTCCATCGGCAATGTGGCCGCGCCTGTCTTCCAGCCTCTGGGCTGGGGTGAATGGAAACCCACCATGGCTACCATTACCGGATTGATTGCCAAGGAAAACGTGGTAGGCACCTTCGGCGTCCTGTATGCGGACGGCAGTTCCGGGGAAGATGAAGCGGAAAAAACGGAGGACTCCCCCGAAACGCAGGAAATGGCCCCCGCCGGCCGGGAGCTCCAGGCATCCCTGGAGGAAGGTTCCGGAGAATCCGCTGCTGAAGCGGAAGAAGAGGAAGATGAAGATGCGGAAATCAGGGAAACCGGGGACCGCCTGGTCCAAGCGGGAGCCTTCACCTTCCTGAGCGCTTTCTCCTTCATGATTTTCAATCTTCTCTGCGCCCCCTGCTTCGCGGCCATGGGCGCTATCAGAAGGGAAATGAACAGCGCCAAATGGACCTTCTTCGCCATCGGCTACATGTGCGCCCTGGCGTACTGCCTGGCCTTCCTGATTTACCAGCTGGGAGCATGGCTTTATGCGGAAGCTTCCTTCGGCATCGGGCAGGGCATTGCCCTATTGCTCCTGCTGGGGTTCGTTTACCTGGTGGCAAAGAAACCTTATACAGCCTCCAAATAACTTCTAAACCAATTCCTTAACTCTACTGACCAATATGGGAACATATATCATCGCCACCCTTCTTTTCCTGGCCCTGGCTTACGCGTTATACAAAATTTTCAGCAAGCGCGGCAAATGCTGCGGCAACTGCGGATGTTGCGGCAACGACAGCGACGGCTGTTGCGGTGGCGGCGGAAATTGCTGCGGCGGCCACCATCACGACCACGAAAAACAGGATTAAATCCCGGCCCCGGTTATCCCATCCAGAACCTGCAAACCATTTTCTACGGTTTGCAGGTTTTTCTGCTACGGCGCCTGCCGCAGACAGCCTCTCCCCTCTCACTCAATCCAACCGTGCTGATATGCCGCCATGGCCGCAATTACCAGCGCAATGAACAGGAAGATGAACCACATCACATTGTGGCGATGGCGGTATTCCACGGCCATCAGAGGTTCCCATTCCTTTTCCACAAAGGAAAAATCGTCCCCATTGGCAAAACGATCGTAAAGCATTTCCAGCTCCTTTCCCGTCACCCCTTCCGGGGCGGCGAATACCGGCGGGCAGCAGGAATCCGTCTTGAATACAATTTCGCAATGGTACACGCCATCCGCTTCCTTATAAGACTGGAGGCACGCGCCGTCGCGGGCGCACACCACGTGGCCGGTCGTTCCTTCCTGCAAGCGGCGCAGAGCAGTATCACGGTCGGTCACTTCATCATTTGAAATTTCCCATTGAACCTTACTCATTCTGTCAGTTTAAGATAATTCCCGTTTAAGTCAATATGGTTTTAAACGCTTCGGCCCCCGGAAACGTTGCGGCTCCCATCCATCTTCCGGCGTGGCAAAAAGCCTTCTTTTCCGTTTTTTCCGGGAACGGAGCCAAAGGCGGGAAAGCCCATTTTCAGGCGGCTTTTATTTTTCCCCGGGATAAAAATTCTACGGAATAGCCTTGGGGAAGCCTCCTACCTTCAACAGTCAGTATTTGACGGTAGATAAGGAAAGGCTGAAGGCCATTCCATGACCCGGCATACATTGCCGGTCCAAGCTCCGCCAGCAGGCATCAATAAAGGAGGGTAAATGGCTCCGTAATCAAATAAGCAACGCCGCATCCTCTACTTGATCGAGAATGCGGCGTTGCCGCCAGGTCATGCAGACCCCTTCTATATCTTTCTCACGCAGGATTCCGCTCACTGCATGGAGACAGACAAGGAAGATTTAATGTCATTATGTTTTCATGAAACTCCGGCCATGCCTGATTTAAGAGAAAAGGCGACCATGTCCAGGACCAGCTGATCAGAAAGAAAAGACTGCCTGAACGCCCCAGAGAATGTTTTCGCTGGAAGTGCTGTAAGCCGGATTCGCGATGTACTGGAAGTGAGGAACAACTTTGAAATAATCATTCACCTGGAAACTGTACATGACTTCCAGCACCTGTTCGCGGTTATGCTCAGCGCGCTCTCCGTCACAGGGAGTCTGCCCCTTGAACACACCGTAGGAAATGCCCAGGAAGTCATCTTCACGGGAAGGGAAGAGCTTAATGTTGGCGCCCACGGAGAATTCAGCAGAGTTGCTCAAGTATTGTTTGGCGGCAAATCCGGCGCGAGAGTAAATGGTCAGAGGATCGCAGGGAGTATATTCGATGCTCGCGACAAGCCCGGCATTTTGGCGGCGGCGTTCCCCGGTCCCGTCGTCCATGTCCACATCCGTGCTGGTATAGAACGGATTGATGCGGAGAGTCGCAGCGCCGTCGGCAAAGATATGGCCGTATTCGCCAACCACGGCATAACCATCGCAATAATCGGAATTAAAAGGATTGTATCCGGAATCGCATCCCGTGCGGGAAACGGCAACCATCATGTAATTATTGCGGTTGAGTTCAACTTGCAGAATACCGCCAATATTGCTGTCCACCAAAGGCAGGATAGTGGAGTTCACAAACCCATCATTGGTGAAAGAGGAGAAGGAGTCATTGGCAATGCTGACAGCATCAAAGTAGTTGGTGAGATTCACCATACCTGCGATGAGGCAAGCGCGCTTCCCTGCAAAGTATTGCATCAGCGCCACTTCAGGGAATATTCCTTCATGAGGCCCCATCGCGTCAGCATGCAAGCCGGAAGCCGTGGCATAGGCTTCAGTGAAAAACGTATCGCTCTGTGCGGATTCACGATCCAGCCCCCATGAACCGGAAAATTCCACACGCAACCAGGTTCCCCCGTTGGCCTTGTCTTCAATAAGGCGCTGATTAAGCTGGGCATGAAGAAGAGCCAGGTTGTTATGGCGCTTAACATCGGAAACCTTTTCCGTATTCCAAAGTCCGTAGGCCATATCCACACCCCATTGGGTGCCGTATTTCTCATTGGCCTTCACCTTGTAGGCAGGATCACCTTCTTCCGGAGTGAACATGTTGATGCCCTGCAAAATATCACCAACAGCAGGGGTGCTGTCTTGAGCGATTACAGGAAGCGCCATGAGGCTCGTCAACGCCATTGCTATTATGTTATGCTTCTTCATAGAAAACGGTTAGTCTTATCGTTGGATGTTTGTGGTATAATACTTATATGATTGATCCAGGGGTGGAGAGGGGCGCTTTCCTTTTACAGGGAAAGAGCTCCGCTTCCGTTCTCCCGGGCTTGCTCTTTCACAGCTCTGCCGCATGCTCCCATACAGAACCCACAGTCTCCGCAGAGCAGACGGTATCTGGGACGCCGGATGAGCAGCCCGGCCAGTTTCCTGTACCGGCAGACCCGGCGGAAGAAACGGTGAAGTCCTGTATGGGTCAAGTTCATGCAACGCGGCAAAGTTAGATTGAACTAACTATTCAGTCAACACTTTTTCTTCCCAATACCCTTGCCCTGCTCAGTACAACATTATGTTGGTTCATCATATTTTATTTGTTTTCAATGTATTAAAAATATCGCAAAAATATTTTCATGCCTACTAAAAAAATTAGTTTCAGCTAATTCATCTTGACCAGAATACGGGGGCACGCTAAAAAAATGCAGGCTGGATTGGATATAATCCAATCCTTCCGGAAAAGAAGCGGCTGCATGCCGCCAAAGCCGGATGAACCCAATCAAAACATTACCATGAGTTACATGAACAACAAAGGCCTCTGGGGCTTCGTCGGAGGAATGATCGCCGCCGCCATCGGCGCGAAAGTAGTAAAAAGTCCCGTTGCCAGGAAACTGGCCGTCCAGGGCCTTTCCAAGGCCATGCTCATCCAGCAGAAGGCCATGGAACAACTGGCAAACATCCGGGAAGAAGCCCAAGACCTGTGCCATGAGGCCGCCGCGAAAAACAGCAAGCCGGAACAGTAGCAATCTCATTGTTCATCACCAAACAGCGGGGCGCCCGTTTCCTTCTCCGCCAGCGGAATGGACCGCCCCCAACGGGGGAAACGCACGGAGAAGGGCGTTTCCCCCTTTTCTTTTTCCTTACCCATGCATTACCAGGTTATCCATCATACGCCCGGCAGGCTCCGTGTACGCAGCGGCCGCTGCGCATTCAATCATGACCAGGCTTACGGCATCGAATGCAGGCTCCTGAAACAGAAAGGCGTATACTCCGTCAAGGCCACCCCCTGCAACGGAGGTGTGTTCATCCTGTATGAAAGAACCAACCCCCAGGCCATTTTCCGCACGCTGGACAGGCTCAGGCCGGAAACACTCCGCAGCCACGAACCGGAAGAGCGCGCGGAGGCCAGGAAACTGGCCCGGTCCTTTTTTCTCCGCATAGCGGGGAAAGCTTCCTCTTTCCTGTTTTGCAAGGTGTTTCTGCCGCCCCCGCTCAGAATAGCCAAAGCATTCTGGAATTACGGTTCCTATTTACGGCGCGGAATGGCCGGCCTGGGAAGCGGACGGCTCAATGTAGCCGTTCTGGACGCCGTCTCCATCGGGGTTTCTATCGGCACGAAGGCTTACGGAACGGCCAATTCCATCATGTTCCTTCTTTCCATTTCAGACCTGCTGGAAAATTACACTCGGAAAAAGACCCGGGCGGCGCTTGCGGCCAGCCTGAGCATAAATATAGACCGCGTCTGGCGGGTGGAAGAGGGAGGCATGCGCCAGGTTCCCATGGAGCAAATCCGCCCGGGGGAGAAAATCCGCGTGGACGCGGGGAACGTCATCCCTGTGGACGGTACCGTGCTGTCCGGAGAAGCGGAAGTCAACCAGGCCGCCATGACGGGGGAATCGGAAGCGGCTTCCAAACGGGAAGGGTCCGTCGTCTTTGCCGGAACCACGCTGGAAACGGGTTCCCTCGTCATCCGGGTGGACGCCGCAGGAGACCAGTCCCGCATTAACAATATCATCGCCCTGATCGACCATTCGGAGGAACTGAAAGCGCGCATCCAAAGCCGGGCGGAAAAGCTGGCGGATTCTATCGTTCCCTATACCCTGCTCACGGCAGGGGCGCTGTTTCTGTTCACCAGGAATATCTCCAAGGCTCTCTCCGTGCTGATGGTGGATTATTCCTGCGCCATCAAGCTCGCCACCCCCATCTCCGTCATCTCCGCCATGAAAGAGGCCGCAGCGCGCAAGATCATGATCAAGGGCGGGAAATTCATGGAGCTGTTCGCCAAAACGGACACCATCGTTTTTGACAAGACGGGGACGCTGACTTCCGCCTGCCCTCAGGTAACGCAGATCATCCCTTTGAGCGACTGCAGCAGGGAATATATCCTGAAAACGGCAGCATGCCTGGAAGAACACTTCCCCCACAGCGTGGCGCGGGCCGTTGTGCGCAAAGCGCTGGAGGAGGGTCTGCACCATGAAGAAGAACACGCGGAGGTGGAATACATCGTGGCCCACGGCATTTCCTCCCGCCTTCATGGAAAAAAGGTTCTTGTGGGCAGCTACCATTTTCTCTTTGAAGATGAACGCATCCCCCTCACGGAAGAGCAAAGGCTGACCATACGCAATCACGCCAGAGGAAAATCCAACATCTTTCTCGCCATAGGCCGCAGAGCAATCGGCATGATCGGCGTCAGCGACCCGCCCAGGCCGGAAGCCGCAGAGACGATCGCCCGGCTGAAACGGCAGGGCATTTCCTCCATCATCATGCTCACGGGGGACAGCGAATCCGCAGCCCGCGCCATCAGCCGCCAGTTGGGCATCACGGAATACCGTTCCCAGGTTCTGCCTGAAGATAAGGCCCGCTTTATCCAGCAATTGAAGAAATCCGGCAAAACAGTGTGCATGGTGGGAGACGGCATCAACGATTCCCCCGCTCTTTCCTGTGCAGATGTTTCCGTCTCCATGAAGGATTCTTCCGATATCGCCCGTGAAGTGGCGGATATTTCCCTGTTGTCCAGCTCTCTGGCTGAACTGGTTGTTTTAAGGGAATTGAGCTGTGCCGTCCTTGAAAAAATAGAACGTAACTACCGCTTTATCATCGGGTTCAACTCATCTCTGATCCTGCTGGGCATGTTCGGGCTGATTACCCCGGACCTTTCCGCGTTCCTCCATAACGCTTCCACAGTGTACGTCAGCGCGCGCAGCACACGCCGATGCCTTCCCCCGGTCCGGGTTCCGAAGTAAAAAAGAGAGGGATGAGCCATTCCCTCATGAACCGTCCCCCCGGAAAATCATGGGGGAGTATTTTATTCTCCTCTCTCCCTGCAACGATCCGTCAGAAGCTGGAAACGGGAGATTTCCTCCAGAGTCATGATATGTTCAATGCAACAGGCCACTTCATCGGCGCGTTTTTCCTCCATCTTCAGCACCGTAATGAGGAACTCCTTCACCATGGTATGGCAGGAAATGACCCGGTCCGCGTAATAACGGCCTTCCCTGGTCAGGACAATGGGAGAATACTGCGTGTATTCCACCAGGCCGCGTTCCTTCAACTGCTTCATGGCCAGTGAGGCGGAAGGTTTTTTCACGTTCAGGGCTTCCGCAATTTCCCCTACGGTGGCGCATCCCTTTTCCAACTCAATGTTGCGGACGGCTTCAATATAATCCTCCAGGCTGTTGCTCAACTCCGGAGTGGAAAATTTTTCATGTATCATGATTGATGCTTATTAGGTTTAACTAACAAAAAAACAATAACCAAGGCTCTGACCAAGTCAACCTCTTCTTGAAAAATATTAGGTGATACAAACTTTTTTCTTGCAACATGAGTTAGGTTGCACTAACTTTACTTCATGGTCAGCCCCAATTCGGAAAGAAACGGTGAAAGAAAGTGCTCCGGCGGCGCACCCGCCAGAATGGAGTCCTTCTTTTCCAGGTTTTTTTCCTCCTCGCGCCCCTGCTGCTGCCGGGGCTGCGCCCTGAAAAGCTCTGGGAAAAACTGTCCCGCCGGCTACCAGGGAAAACAGGCGCGGCCAAATTCTATGGGGAACGCGTCCACAAACTGTATGGACTAGTCATCCGGTGCTCTAACACATTATCGCCTAAACACGGACGCGTTCCCCTCACTTTTTTCCCGTGGGCATCAATCAGCGGAGAATTGCCTCCGGGCCATCATATCCTCCGGGCGTATAACTGCGGATGGAGACTCCTCTTTCCGGCGTTACGTCCGCCGCCCAGCATCTGGCATGGCGGAAACAGGCGCCCAGGTTGACGTACAGCCGCCGCCCCTTTTTCCCGCTCACCGCCCGTCGGTGAAGATGGCCAAAAATGACGACTTCCGCTTCCGGAAAAAAACGGTCTGCAAATTTCCCCATGCGCCGCATCATCGTCAGCCATGCCAGAAGAATCCGCACGGGCCGTTCCGGCGGCCAGGCAGAATGAGCTAAAAAACGCACCAGTTTATTTTGATGTGTTCCGGAACACGTATAAACAGGAGGCACCAGCACACTCATGGTACGGGCCAGCTCCAGCCGCCGCAGCAAATCTGCCTCCGCCTCCGGGAACGCTGCGATCAGTTCGCGGGAAACCTGCTTGTTTTTCAAATATTCCCATCCCCACGGAGCCACCTCCCTGAACAGCGCATGGCCGTGCAAAGCGCAGATGCGGCCGCCCTGCAATTTCAGCAGGCCGGCTTTCTCGTCCGGATCATGGTTGCCGGCCAGCAGAACGGGCTGCACCCCAGCATCCCGGCACATCCGCAGGAAACGGGCCCGTTTTTCCAATCCTTCCTCCCGGCAGGGGCTTTCACGGGTTTCACTGAGGTCCCCGCACACTACCAGATGGGAGCACCCCTCCAGAAGAAACCCCAGCTCTTCCGGCTCCCGGGCCAGCGCCTTGGCATGGCCGAAATGGATGTCTGAAATAAACCTGGCGCGTTCCCCCGGAGCAAGATCAAGTTCCTGAATCATAAAGACGAGGGAAGGAGAAAAACAGTCATGGAATCAGGAACGCTGCCGCACCATTTCATACAGGCATACGCCCGTAGCCACAGATACGTTCAGGCACGGAATGCTTCCCTTCATGGGAATCCTCAGCAGGAAATCGCAGTTCTCTTCCGTCAATCTTCTCATCCCTTCCCCTTCCGCCCCCATCACCAGTGCGGCCGGCCCCGTGAAGTCCGTTTCATACAGGCCGCGGTCTCCTTTGTCCGACGTGCCGAATATCCAGATGCCGCGGCTCTGGAGCTGCTTCATGGTGCGCGCCAGATTGGTCACCTGAATAAAAGGCACCTTTTCCGCAGCGCCGACGGAAACGCGCAGCACCGTCTCCGTAATGCCCACGGATTTGTCCCGGGGGGCGATGACGGCATCCACTCCCGCGCCGTCCGCCGTCCGCAGGATGGCTCCCAGGTTGTGGGGGTCCTGCACGCAGTCCAGAATAAGCAGCAGAGGGTTGGAGGATTTGTCCAGAATCCCGTCCAGCACCTCCTCTCCCAGCGCCTTCACGGCAATTTTGGACGGCGCGCTGCGCACATGCTTGTTCCGGCGCGCTTCCTGTTCGTTCCCTTGGGGTCTCATGCCCATGAATTAGCGTGTTTCACACTTCTTTTCCAGACAAATATGCCCTGCCGCCCCATCATTGGGCGTGACTTGGCAGCCCGCGTCATGGTACAATTCCGTACCATTCAAGATGAAGACGAGCGACTTTTTAGTCATTGGGGCAGGTGTTGCCGGATTGAGTTTCGCCTTGAGAGCGGCGGAACACGGCAAGGTTGCAGTCATTACAAAAGGCAAATTTCTGGATTGCAGTTCCGCCAAGGCGCAGGGCGGCATCGCCGCCGTATGGGACCGCAACGATTCCTTTGAAGACCATGTTGCGGATACGCTGGACGCCGGAGCGGGCCTCTGCAACGAACAGGCCGTGCGCACTATCGTGGAGGAAGGCCCGGACGCTATCCGGGAACTGCTGGAATGGGGAGTGAACTTTGACCCCGGCAACCAGGGAGAGGATTATGAACTGGCCAGGGAGGGCGGCCACACCAAACGGCGCATCCTCCACGCCAAAGACGCAACCGGACTGGAAATTACCTCCAAACTTCTGGAGGCGGCCAAGCTTCACCCCAACATTGAACTGCTGGAAGACCATTTCGCCATTGACCTGATTACGACCACCAAGCTGGGCCTCGTCACGGAAGACCGCGTTCTGGGAGCCTACGTGCTGGACCGCGTCTCCGGGGAAGTGGAAATCTTCCGGTCAGACCGCGTGCTGCTCGCCACCGGCGGCTGCGGGCGCGTATATCTGTACACTACCAATAATGATTCCGCCACGGGGGACGGCGTAGCCATGGCCTGGCGGGCGGGGGCCACCATCGCCAACATGGAATTCGTGCAGTTCCATCCCACCTGTTTCTTCAACACCCGCGCGGAAGGCGCGGAAGCGCGCTCCTTCCTCATCTCCGAAGCCGTGCGCGGGGAAGGCGGCGTGCTGATAGGCGCGGACGGGAAGGAATTCATGCACAAGTACGACCCCCGCAAATCCCTGGCCCCGCGCGACATCACCGCCCGCGCCGTAGATTCGGAAATGAAGAGGACGGGCAGCATGTGCGTTTATCTGGATATCTCCCACAAGCCGGAAGGGTTCGTCCAGGAACGTTTTCCCCTGATTTACGAGACATGCAACCGCTACGGCGTCAATCCCGCCAGGGAACCTATTCCCGTTGTTCCCGCAGCGCATTTCCAGTGCGGCGGCGTGCTGACGGACGTCAACGGCCAGACCAGCCTGGACGGCCTTTACGCCGCAGGGGAAACCGGCTGCACCGGTCTTCACGGCGCCAACCGGCTGGCTTCCAACTCCCTTCTGGAATGCGTGGTGGTCGCCAAGAGGGCGCTGAACTCCATGCTCTCCCTGCATCCCCTGAGAAAGGATTCCCCCACTCCTTACGACATCCCAACCTGGCACCACGGAGATACAGCCCTGCCTGACGAACTTTCCGTCATCTATCATAATTGGGATGAAATCCGCCGCCTGATGTGGGATTACGTCTCCATTGTGCGGACCAATAAAAGGCTGGACCGCGCAGCCACGCGGCTCCGGATGCTGCACCGGGAGGTAAAGGACTTCTACTGGGGATACCGCATTACGCCGGACATTCTGGAATTGCGCAACCTGGTGGCGGTGGCCTCCCTGATCGTGGACTGCGCCATGCGCCGCAATGAAAGCCGCGGCCTTCATTTCAATACGGATTATCCCGGCAAGCTGGACCACCGCTTCGTCACCCAACTGCACCGATGGTAAACTACCGGCAGCGTCAACAGGCATTACGGAAGGGGCTCTTCGGGAGCCCCCTCCTGTCCGCATGCCTGCTCACGCTGCCGGTTCTGGTTTCCGCAGAAACCGCCAGGGCGGACATCCAGACAGGCCGGAGTGCCACCCGCGCCCTGGCGAACAGTTCCGGACGGCCCAAAGGCCCCGTCATCGTCACCCCAACGCAACGGGATCCCCTGCCCCGGGTCATCGTCAAATCGCCTGTTGCTGCAGAGGGAGGAAAGCGGCCCGCTCCCCGCATCCTTCCCAGGACGTCCAGGCAAAGCCCCGGCACCTATCCCTGGCGTCTCAACATTACCGCCACGGTCTTCTGGGTGGGGGAAGAACCCACGGAACGCAATCCGGTAGCCAACCACAAAAGTTCGTGGGATTCCGCATGGCGGGAAAACTTCGGCGGCTTCGACAACCCGGATCCCGTTTGCCGCACGAGGGACTTCCGCCCGAAAACATTCATCCCCCGGCAAAACCCCTTTTACGTGGCGCTCCCTTATAATGACGTTTCCAGAGGGGAGCATAAGGCGGAGGCGTCACGGGTCATCCCGTGGTTCCGCCGCGAATATGCGGGAAAGGGGCAATCCGTCTGCAAGGGCAGATGGGTGCAAATCGTTTACAACAAGCGTTCCTGTTTTGCCCAATGGGAAGACTGCGGCCCCTTCACCACGGAAGACTGGCCCTACGTCTTCGGAGACAAGCCTCCCGTCAATACCCAGAACAAAGGGGCGGGCATTGACATCTCCCCTGCCGTACGCGACTATCTGGGCATTACGGGAGGAACAGCCATTGTCCACTGGCGCTTTGTGGAATTTTACCGCATTCCCCGCGGCCCATGGTCCAAATACGGGGACAACAATCCCTTTGTCAATGCCGGGCTGGGAGCCGGGAAAAAATCCCTTCAGTTACGGGAAGACCGTCTGCGCCAGCAGCAGGAAGCCATTCAGCGGGAGCTATTGAAGGATCCCGCGAAACTCAGAAGGGAACTCCAGGGATAACCCCCTGTGCCGCCGCAGCCATGCAACGCCCACGCATTCTACATATTTTCAGCCGTTACGGCGAGGTTGGAGGGGAAGAAATCTGCTTCCATGCCATTACGGAGGCTTTGGGTGCCATAGCGGATGTCACACCCTTTGTCTATTCAACGGAGGAGCTGTTCCATAGCCCCCACGGCGCCCTGAAGAAAATGGGTTATTTGCTCCACAACAGGGATGTGGAGCAAAAACTGCGCGAATGCCTGCGTGAAAACCGCTATGACGCATGGATCATCCACAATACGTTCCCGGCCATGTCCCCCTGCGTCTATGAACTGGCCCTGCATCAACCCGCTCCCGTCATCCACTACATGCACAATTACCGCTCCGGCTGCCTCAACGGAGTATTTTACCGGGACGGAGTGCCCTGCTTTTCCTGCCAAGGCGGCAACTATTTTCCCGGCATCATGCACGCCTGTTGGAGGAAAAACGCCGCGTACTCATCCCTGGCCGCCGCCGTCCTGTATAAAACGCGCCGCATGGGAGCCTGGAGCCGCTTTTCCTCCTACATTGCCATCAGCCGGCGCCAGCGGGAACTTCTCATCCAAACCGGAATACCGGAGGATAAAATCAGGGTTATTCCACATTTCATCCGGCAAAACCCCGCCCCTTCCGCCGGCCCGCCCCGCCGGGACGTCCTTTACGCCGGACGCCTGACGCAGGAAAAAGGAGTCCTGCAACTGGTTCAGGCGTGGGAACTCCTATCCCCCCCCGGCCGCATTCTCTACCTGATGGGAGACGGCCCCCTGCGCGGAGAACTGGAGCGTTATATCTCTTCCCGCCATCTTGAATCTATCCGCCTGACCGGGTTCATTCCCCATGAGGAACAAGGAGCCGTCCGCGCCGCCTGCGGCCTCTCCGTAGCGCCCTCCCTCTGGGAGGAAACCTTCGGTATGGTTGTCCTGGAATCATGGCTCCACGGCACGCCCGTCATCGTTACCCCGAACGGCGGCCTGCCGGAGCTCATCACCCACGGCAGGAATGGCTGGATTGCACAGGAACCTTCCGTGGAATCCCTGGCGGAGACGCTGCACACCGCCCTGAAGCAAGAAGAACGCTGGCCGGCCATGGGCGCGCACGGGCAACAACTTTTGTCCTCCACATACTCCTCCGCCGCATGGCTCCGGTCCATGGAAGCCCTTCTTGCCGAGCTCCGCGTTTTCCATTCATCTTCCACCCCACCAACATCATGAAATGGTACACATGCACGCCGGTGTCCTTCAAGGGAGACCATACTTTCTTTTCCCGCGATTCAGGCGCTTTCTGCAAGGCCTTTCAGAGAATCGGGGTGGAAAGCAGGGCCATCATGCCCACACCTGCCCAGGAAGGAGATGATCCCGACCTCATCCGCACGGAATACGCCAACCTGAAAGATGCAGCCTGGTGGAAATCCCTGGGTATTGACGGAGTGATCCTGTACGCCTGGGGAGTGGGCAAATACCTTCCCATCGCCAGAGCCATCCATGACGCAGGAATCTTTCTGGTAGTGTACATGGACTCATCCGGGCTGTTTTTTCCGTGGCAATACTGGCTTCCCATCGCGAAAAACATGTACACCAAAGACGTTTTCATTCACGGGAAAATCAAAGGTTCCGCTTTTTTCCTGCTGCGCCTTCTGAAACAGCACACATGGAACCTCGCCAGCAGGGGGCGCAGAAAACATTTGGACTCAGGGGACATGGTCGCCTTCCCCATTCCGGCAGCCCTCCAATCCGTTGCAGATAGGGAATGGCTCTATGGAAAATCCATCGTCCGGAAACTGGCTCTGGTTCCCAACCCCATTTCTTCCACCTGCCGCTTTGCAGGAGAGAAGCGCAACATCATTATGGCCGTAGGCCGCTGGGACGACCTTCTCTATAAACGCCCCTGCCTGCTGATGTCCACGCTGGAACAGGCGCTTGCCCACGCCCCGCACTGGGAAGCGGAAATTTACGGCAATATTCCTGACTTTCTCCGGGAATGGCACGGCAATCTTCCGGAGCCTCTTCGCACCCGGATTCATCTGGCTGGCTATATTCCCAATATTGAACTGCAAAAGAAACAATCCAAGGCCAGAATCAGTCTCTGCACCTCCTTGTCCGAAGGAACGCACCTTGCCTCCGCAGAAGCGCTGTGCGCCGGGGCCTCTGTCGTAGGGCCTCGCCTCACACCCCAGCTGAACTGCCTGCAATGGTACGTTTCCCATGATTCAGGCACACTCAGCCCGAACGATTCTCCGGAAAGCCTCTCCGGGGCGCTTTTGGAAGAAATCCGCGCCTGGGACTCCGGAAAACGCAACCCGGAGGAAATATCCCGCTATTGGTGTTCCCTGCTGCATGCGGAAAATTCCTGCAAACGCATTATTGCCGCCTATGAAGCCGCCCAAGGCGGAAAAACCGGCCTCTAACTACCCGACAGGGCATGCGCCTCAATCCACACATCCTCCCATTTCCTGTCCGCCAGCGCCCCATAGAGAGGATGGCTCCACAACCGGGCGCGCATGGCCGCGGGAGAAGCCAGTCCCAGCAGAAAGCGCGCCAACTGGGAAGGGCGGGCCAGCGCGGGCTTCCTCTGCCCCGCCAGCTCCATGACGGCGGAGCGCAGCTCTTCCGGTAACGGGGGAAGTTCCTCTTCTTCCATGGCCGCAGGCAACATCCCGCAGCACGCAGGACAATGCCCGCAAGGCCCGGACAGGTCCCGGAAACCGAAATAGGCATCCAGGTTTCTATTCAGGCAGGCGGAAGACGTCAGCGTAGAAACGCAGGTTTTCCAGCGTTCCAGCCCGTTCAACCGGGATCTGGAAAAATACCGCGCAAATTCCTCCGCAGCCTCTTCCGCGTCAAATCCTTCCGAATACAGATGAAGGGCTGCCTGGCGCAGCTCCACTTTCCATTCCCCGGAAAGAGCCAGGTCACCAAGCCAGGCGGCGGCTTCTTCCCATGAAATTCCCCATTCCACAGCCAGATCCTCCACCTCTCCCTGCCGGCGCATATCCATCCATTGCAGCCGGGCGCATTCCTCCCCGCCGCGGCCGCACAGAATTTCCTCCATCAGGAACAGAGGGCGCACCCTGTAATACTTGAACCCCGTCCCCTTCTCCCGTACGGAACCGGAACGTTTCAGGTCAAACAACATCCGGTCCACCGCCACATCCGGCAAATCATAAACGGAGGAAGCCTCATACAGGGAAACAATGTGCTCCCCCCTGCGGGACAACAGGGATACCAGCCCTTTCATGCCGTGCCGGTCCGGCTCCGCCGCATGCAGCCGGTTGACTACGGCCACGCTGTCGCGGGCGGACAACATCACCAGGCTGAAGGAAGGAAGGCCGTCGCGTCCCGCACGGCCGGATTCCTGAACATACGCCTCCAGGCTGGCGGGGGGATGGTAATGCACCACGGAACGCACGTCCGGCTTGTCAATCCCCATGCCGAAGGCAATCGTCGCCACCAGCACGTCCGCCGTACCTGCCAGAAACTCATCCTGAACCAGCCCCCTCGTCTCCGGGGGCATGCCCGCATGGTAGGACTTGACGGAGAAACCGGCTTTTCCCAATTCATAGGAAAGGTTTTCCGCATCTTTGCGGGTCCGCGTGTACACCACGGCAGGACGGCGGCCTCCCTCTTTCAACAATTCAACCAGCCGCGCGGTTTTATCCTGATCCTTCAACGTTTCCACCTGGCGGAAGATATTCGCACGGTACGGCGCAGCCCGGAAAATACATTCATCACTCACGCCAAACAGGCCGGCCAGATCGCGACACACCTGCTCCGTAGCCGTGGCCGTCAACGCCATGACGCTGCGGAACCCGTGCTTTCTGAAAAAAACGGGCAGCCCCAGATAATCCGGACGGAAACTGTGCCCCCATTCCGAAAGGCAATGAGCCTCATCCACCACGAACAAGCCGGGGGGAACAAACTCCATGACCTGCTGAATCCACGGGGATTCCAGAGACTCCGGAGCGGCAAACAGAAGGCGGACGCCTCCGGACTTCAATCTGTCCATCAGGGCGACTTTATCTTCTTCCGCCAGGGTCGAATCATACCTGGCGGCGGCCACGCCCAGTTTTTCCAGCCCCGCCACCTGGTCGCGCATCAGGGCAATCAACGGAGAAACCACAACCGTCAGCCCATTTCCCAGAACCGCCGGAATCTGATAGCAAAGGCTCTTGCCGGAACCCGTAGGCAAAATACCGATGCAGGAACGGCCCTCCAGCGCGCACTCCACAAGCTCCCTCTGCATGGGACGGAACCGTTCCTTGCCGAACAAACGCAGCGAGTCTTCCAGAGCAGAGGAAAGCATGGGGCAAGAATACCATAACGCAGAATCCCGGCAAAAGGAATCCTATGACATTGACACGGCGCCGTCATCCTATATCCTCCAGGCAATATGAGACCTTTGAAAACCATCATCGCCGGAACTCTGGCCCTGCTGGCGGCAGCTCCCCTCTCAGCTCAAACCAAGGCTGAGGAAAATAAAAAACCGAATATCCTCTTTATCATTACGGACGACCACGCCTACCAGACGCTGGGCACCGGCAATAATGATTCCCCCGTGGCTCTGCCCAATTTCAACAAACTGGGACGCCAAGGCATGGTTTTTGACCGCAGCTACTGCGCCAACTCCCTGTGCGGCCCCTCCCGCGCCTGCATCCTGACCGGCAGGCATTCCCACATGAACGGCTTTGTCTTCAACGGACAAAGACCGCTGGACGGCTCCCAGCCCACTTACCCGAAAATGCTGCAGAAGGCCGGATACCAGACGGGCCTTTTCGGCAAATGGCACCTAGAATCGGACCCCACCGGGTTCGACACGTGGGAAATCTTCCCCGGCCAGGGCAGTTACTACAATCCGGACTTTATCAGCCTCAAGCCGGACGGCAAACGCCAGACAAAGCGTTTTCCCGGATATGCCACGGACGTGGTCACGGACAAATCCATCCAGTGGCTGGAAAACCGGGACAAGAACAAGCCTTTCCTGCTCGTTGTGGGCCACAAGGCTCCCCACCGCGCCTGGTGCCCTGCTCTGCGCCACCTGGGCAAGGTGGACACTTCCAGCATGACGCCGCCCGCCAACTTCCATGACGACTATGCCAACCGTCCGGAATTCCTGAAGAAAAACCAGCAGACAGTCGCCAATCACATGGCGATTTATTCCGACCTCAAAGTGCTTAAGGACCAGGTTCCGGAAGAAATGCGCAAAAGCATCGTTTCCCCCGGTTACGGCTGGGACCTGGGCGAGTTGAACCGCATGACTCCGGAAGAAAAGAAAACCTGGACGGACTATTACGCCAAGCGCACCAAATCCCTGGTGGACGGCATGAAATCCGGAAAACTGAAGGACCCGAAAGCGTTTGCGGAATGGAAGTGGCATGCCTACATGGAGGATTATCTGGGATGCCTTCTGTCCGTGGACGACAGCATCGGCCGCCTTATGGAATATCTGGACAAAGAGGGGATTGCGAAAGACACGCTGGTCATCTACTGCGGAGACCAGGGGTTCTACATGGGAGAACACGGCATGTACGACAAGCGCTGGATTTTTGAAGAATCCCTCCGCATGCCCCTCATCATGAGATGGCCCGGCAAAATTCCCGCGGGCATCCGCAACAACACCATGGTGCAGAATATCGACTACGCTCCCACCATCGTTTCTGCGGCAGGGGCGGACACCCCGGAAAACATGAATACCTTCCAGGGCGTATCCCTGCTTCCCACCGCTTTCACGGGCAAAACTCCCGACAACTGGAGGGATGCCATTTACTACTGTTTTTACGAAAATCCCGGCGAACACAACGCCCCGCGCCACGACGGCATCCGGACGGACCGCTACACGCTTTCCTACATCTGGACCAGCGGCGAATGGATGCTCTTTGACATGAAAAAGGATCCCATGCAAATGAAAAACGTCATTGACGATCCTGCCTACAAGACTACGGTGGAACAGCTCAAGAAGCGTTACCACGAACTGCGCAAAACCTATAAAGTTCCGGAAAACAGCCCCGGAGGCAAAGGAACGCCTATCCCCAAATTCGACGCTTCCTGGTAAAAGCCACACGGGAAACTACCTTTCCAAGCGCCGGTTTTTCCGGCGCTTTTTTATTTTCGTCCATAGCAGGCCGGAGAGATCCGTCACGGAGGCCGAAACAGGCAAACTCCCCTTCCGCACACAACCGTCCATCAACCGTAAAACCCGCGGAGGGGTCTCAAGCCCGCCAGCTTCATCAATTTATTCATGGCTTTTTCATACAGGAAAAACGCCTGTTGCATGCAGCAAAGCACGGGCATTAAGGGATGCTCCGCTTTCTTTGCGCCAAGCTCTTCCAAAAACCAGTCCGGGTCTTTGTCGTCAAAACCGGGATGCCGCTCAAACGCCCGGCGGCCTTCCAGATGAATGACGCCCTTCCCGGAATACAGGCAGTCCAGATGATGTTGCGCCGCCACGAGAGACAGCAGCGTCTGATCGTGCGTATGAGCTACAAAATTATCGCGGCAACGGCTCTCTTCTTCCGTAGTGGCAGAAGACACCAATTTGAACTGACGGCACAAATCCATCCATTCACGGAGAATTCGGAGGCTTTGTTCCGATTTTTTCAAGAAAAGGAAGGAGCCCTGAATCAGGGGAGCCTGTTCAAAAGACCCGCTATCCAGCTTCAATTCATCAAAAACGCTCTGCTTGCACCACCGCGTAAGGCCTCCCGTATAATAGGAAATATTCACGCCCGGCATCATATCCTGCCCCTTCTCCCGGAGCCATTGGACAAACGGCTCCAAGGAATGATGGAAAAGCCTCCCCGGCGGGCGCCCCGCATCCGTATAAAGCAGGTAATCCCCTTCCTCCAAATGTTCCAGCTCCTTGAGAATGATGAAGGGTTTCCATACCCAAAACCCGGCACCCTGTAAATTCGGGTCAAACCATGGAATAGCCTCCCTGATTCCTTCCCTTTCCAGGCGATTAAGATTCCAACAGGACAACTCCACTGAGGAATCCGCCAGCCTCAGGCTCATCATCTGCATCCATTGCCGAAAATGATAGCCGCGGGTCGCGAAAGAACAATAACGGATAGCCATACTCCCAGATTCCGGTGGAAACCATGTCCCTAAAAACGGGAACACATCTTCTGCGTCCGCACCTATAACGAGTTGTAAATCCGCTGTCAATGGAAAACTTTAACGGAGAATCATCTCCGTGCATGGAACCACGGATTGAAACAGGATTTTTTTAATTCCATAAAATTCAATTCGATACGATAAGTTATTTATAATTATTTTTTTATAACTACATCCAAACTTTTTTAAGAACAGGCGGATTTACAATCCCCCGTTCAAATACACCACAATGTCCAGAATTTGACTTATCCCCGTGTCATCTGCTCCGCAGCCAGCCTTTTATCCAAATCAAGGGCCGCCCCCATGGCCGCATCCATATTGTAGTATTCCCACTCCGCAAAACGGCCTAATAAATAAATGCCTTTCGGTTCCAGGCACTCCTTTAGTTCCCGTATGAGGGTTCGGCTGGAAACATCCTGAACGGGATAGGTATATTCTTCCCAGTGATGGGCCAGATACACAGGGGAAAAGGGAATAAGCTCCAGCTGGCGCCTGATTTCCCCTTCCGTCATTTGCTCGGAAAATTCAATAGTCGCGGTGGTGATGTCCCCGTTATTATTATTTCTGGAAAAATTCCCCGTGCAAATGATCCGGTGAGAACGGTGGGATGGAGAGGGCATGTAAATCCAGCTGTAATCATTGGGGGAAATCCGGCAAAGCACGGAAGTGGTTCCGTGAAAGCGCAATTCTGAAATCCGGGGGAAAAACGGGCGCAATTCATCCATGCAGGGAAAACAATCCCCAAGCTGCCTGACATTCCCCGTAAAGACAACTCTGTCAAACAATTCTCCCTGTACGAGCCATTTCCCGTCCTTCGGGAGGATATTTACAGCTTCCTGCCGATACCTGACCTTGAGGCCGCGAGCCAGCGTATCCGCCAGAAACTGGGAACCGCCGTTTTTCGCATAAAAGAAAGAACTGTGCACCATGGCGCTTTCATTGATGTGCCCAATATTGTTCAACAGGATTTCCGCCACGCTCGGCATGGGAAGCTTGTCTTCCAGCCAATCCATGGCAATTTGGCTGATATCCTGCCTCCACACTTTGTTATTGTACGGCGTGAAATAAAGGCTGTTCAGGGTTTTTCCGAAACGGTTCAGAAAAAACTCACCCAGGGAGCGGGGCTCCGCGGGAGGATTCCTGTAAAGTTCCAGCAGCTCATGGACGATGGAGGAACGGACGGCCTCGGGAAACTGGTCGAGGTGGTTCTCAATGGGATAATCCACCACAGCCCCGCCCTCCAGGGAAATAACAGCCCGTCTCCGGGCGGAAACAAAATCGCGCTCCCTGTCAAACCGGGACCAAAACCAGTCCAGCACTTCCTGCCGCCGGGAATTGAACACATGGCCTCCCACACGATGATACAGGTTCCCCTGTACTTCCGTGCATTTAATCAGGCCGCCGGGCCGGGAGTCCCTCTCATAAACGACTGCCTCATGCCCTTTCTTCAGCAACATTCCGGCCATGGACAATCCGGAAACCCCGGCTCCGATCACAGCATATTTCATCATGGGATAAAAAAACAATTTATGGACGCCACTATCTGGCGAAACGGGACAATTTCACGGGATGGAGATACAGGTATTCCTCCGGAAAGGAGGCAAGCAGCTTGCCGAGGTCTCCTCCGGAAGAGGACACGAACCCGTCAATGACGGCATTCATGGCTTCAAAGTGTTCCGGATCCTGGGGAAACCAGACGTTTCCCGACTTGTACTGCGTGTCCTCCAGCGTAGACAGCTTTGTTCCGGGAAGAAGCTGCAACGCCGTGGGAATGGCCAGCTCCACAAACATGTTCCATGCGGAGAACACTTCAAGGATACGGCAGAAATCGTCTAATTTCCCTTTCGGAATGCAGACAATGTCCGAATATCCGAAAACGACAGGATAGGAATACCGGTATTTTTTAATCCGGTGCTTCCAGTAATTCAGCAGATGCCATACCCTGCCCTTCAACACTTTCCAATTCGCATGAATCCCCCCGGGGCTCCATTTGGGCAGAAACATGCGTACGCGCGACAATTCATCATGCCGCATGAGGTTCCTGGATTTTAAAATCCGCCTGGCCTCCTCATAGGACGGAACGTTCCTGTTGACGCTTTCCGCATCAATACCGGGAGGGGTTATGGAAAAATGGTGGGCTTCCGCCGTTCCCCGGTAACACACCGGCAGAGAAACGTCCACAAAACCGTCAAGGTAACACGTATCCTCCCCATGGATTCCCAGCAGGGACGGCGTTGAAAATTCGTCAAACCTGGGATTTAAAAGAAGATCGTCTCCGATGATAAGAAAATAATCGCCCTCCAACTGCCTGATTCTTTCCCTGGACTGCAAAATATAATTATAGAACTGGAAAGAATTCCCGAAGACGGAACATACGTCAGGGGCATCTCCCTTGTAGTAGGGCATTAATTGAAGCAACCCGGAAAAGCGTCTTGAATAAAGCTCTCTGATTACCGGAATGTTACGTTCATACTGATGGTTGAACAATACAACAAGAGACGTTTTCCGGGAAGAAGTATCCATGGCCGTTTGATGTTGAGAAACAAACCGTACCCTTCAACATAAATTATTGAAAAAAAGGGATTTGCTCTCTGAGTGCACGCACAGTAAAAAGAGTGCGGGGCATATTACACGGATTCCAAATCCGGAGTCAAGGTTAAATTTTGAAAGAAAGGAACTTCTGAAAATAAGCTTCCCCAATGACCGGAATCTTCCGTCTTCATGATTCCATCCGGGTAACCCCATCAATTCCCATTCCGGCAGAAACATCCATACCTGCCGGAAAGTCCGTATTTCAAAGAAAATTATTGATCATCAGTTTTATTTCCTTTCTGCGAAGAGGCTCTCCTGTCATGCAGAAACAACCGCACGCAATCTCTTTTTAATTACAGCGGATTTGGAATTCCCCAATCGAATTTGGAATTCGTTATTTTTAGACAGTTTAAAAAAACTTAAACTGTTTATTCGATTTCATGATTTCAGCCATTCTTCTTTGTTACAATCAGAAACGTTTTATCAAGGAACAGTTCCGGGCTATTTTAAAACAGGATTATCCAGGAGAATGGGAAATAATTATTTCGGACGATTTTTCTCAGGACGGTTCTTTTGAATGCCTGGAAGAAATGGTGGAAAAAGAGGGAGAAGGACGGCGTATTATTCTCCACCGTAACGAAAGCAACCGGGGAATTGCAGGGAATTTGCAATGTGCCGTTCATTTGTCCCGGGGGGAATGGATTATCAAGTTTGACGGCGATGACATCGCCCGGGAAGACAGGATCTCCTCGTTGGCATCTCTGGCGGAAAAATATCCCGGTCATCTGGTTTACTGCCATTCTTATAATGAAATCGATGAAGATGGACAACCCGCTTATGGACGCATGTTGCCAGATTCAGATTCCGTCGTCGTCAAACCCTACAGGGAATGTATTTTTGACATTTCCCATGTTTACAGCTGTTTTGGCGGAAATGCCATGTACCACAGGTCTTTGTTCAGCGACTTCGAATATTTGCCTTCAGGCCCCGGCATTGCGGACGATACAATGCTGTCCATGCGCGCCTATTTGAAAAAATCAGGCATGGTCGCATCCGGCAAACGGTGTTCGTACTATCGGAGACACAACAGTAATATCTGCAATTTTAAGAGCGGGAACCCCAGGACAATCCTGATCAAGAGATCGGAATTCCTGATAACAACCTGGATAATGATCATGAAAGAGGTATACGGAAAGCATAAGTCCGGGGAAATAACATACCAGGCTGCCGATCGCCTGATGAGGCTGATTCAGGCGGAACAGAGAAGGCTCCTGCTCTTCCCCTATGCTTCATTCGATAACAGCCTTCTTACCAAACTCAAATGGTTTTGGAACATTCTGCAATGCAGGCCGAGGCTCTGGCTGGTCAGCATTCCAAGATTGCTCCCGTTTTGCCTGCTGCAAAGGTATTTGAACATTAAAGACCGGATAAAAAGTCTTCCTTTTTTTCACTAACAGCAGGGAACCTGCATAAAAAACAGGAAGAAAAATAAACGTACCGTTATCCTGCTTCCCTCCATCATCGGGAAAACAAAAAAGCCGTTCCGCCGGACAGGCCTGCGCGGAACGGCCAGGAAAAGAAAACCTTGACAAGGTTAATACCTGTAAAAGTCCGGCTTGTAAGGACCTTCCACCGGAACGCCGATGTAGTCCGCCTGCTCCGGACGCAGGACAGTCAGCTTGCACCCTATCTTGGCGAGGTGCAGCCGCGCCACTTCCTCATCCAGCACCTTGGGCAGCACTTCCACGCCCACGGAACGGTCTTTACGGGTATTCCACAGTTCCAGCTGGGCCAGCACCTGGTTGGCGAAGCTGTTGGACATCACGAAGCTGGGATGACCCGTAGCGCAGCCCAGGTTGACCAGGCGGCCTTCCGCCAGAAGATACAGGCTGTTGCCGGACGGGAACGTGTAGCGGTCCACCTGCGGCTTGATGTTAAGATGCCTGATGCCGGGATACGTCTGGAGCTTGTGTACCTGGATTTCATTGTCGAAGTGGCCGATGTTGCAGACAATGGCCTGGTCCTTCATTTTTTCCATGTGTTCGATGCGGATGATGTTGCAGTTTCCCGTAGTGGTCACGTAAATATCCGCCCAGCCCAGCGTGTCTTCCACCGTCAGTACGCGGTAACCTTCCATGGCTGCCTGAAGAGCGCAGATGGGGTCTATTTCCGTCACGACCACCTGGGCTCCCATGCCGCGCAGGGACTGGGCGCAGCCTTTGCCTACGTCCCCGTAGCCGCAGACGACGGCCACCTTTCCGGCAACCATCACGTCCGTGGCCCGCTTGATGCCGTCCACAAGGGACTCACGGCAGCCGTACAGGTTGTCAAACTTGGACTTGGTTACGGAATCGTTTACGTTGATGGCCGGAATCAGCAGACGGCCGGCGGCCTGCATCTGGTACAGGCGGTGCACGCCGGTGGTCGTTTCCTCGGAAACGCCCTTCAGCTCGGGAAGCCAGCGATGGAAAATGCCCGGAGTCGCCGCGGCAATTTTTTTCAACAGGGCCTTGACGACTTCCTCTTCTTCCGATTCCGACGGGGTATCCACCCAGTCAGAGCCTTCCTCCATTTCATACCCGCGGTGGATAAGCAGGGTAGCGTCTCCGCCGTCGTCCACAATCAGCTGCGGCCCCAGCCCGTCCGGAAAGTTCATGGCCTTCCACGTGCAGTCCCAGTATTCCCGCAACGTTTCCCCCTTCCAGGCGAAGACGGGGGTGCCGGATTTGGCGATGGCGGCGGCGGCGTGGTCCTGGGTGGAGAAAATGTTGCAGCTCGCCCAGCGGACGGAAGCGCCCAGAGCCGTCAGCGTTTCTATCAGCACGGCCGTCTGCACCGTCATGTGCAGGGAGCCCATGATGCGCACGCCCTCCAGGGGCCTGGCTGCAGCGTACTTTTCACGCACGGCCATCAGGCCGGGCATCTCATGCTCCGCAATATCCAGTTCCCTGCGTCCGAAATCCGCCAGGCCGATATCGCGCACCTTGTATTGTTCCGTTTCTGAAAACATGTCTGTAAGCGTTGTCGTAGGAATTAATGAAGAAGTTGTTTCAGGGAGGCCAGGCGCGTTTCGTCCAGCTGTTCCCAGGGCAGCTCCGGATTGGTGAAATGCCCGTAGTGCGTCGTCTTCCGGTAAATAGGCCGAAGCAGGTTCAGCTGTTCCACCATATCCGCAGGCTTGAAGGAAAAGATGTTTTCCAGCGCATGTTCAATGGATATTTCCTCCACCTTCCCGGTACCGAACGTATCCACCCGGATGGAAACAGGAGCGGGGTAGCCGATGGCGTAAGCCACCTGCAATTCACATTTGTCCGCCAGTCCGGCAGCCACAATGTGCTTGGCAACCCAGCGGCACATATACGCGGCGGAACGGTCCACCTTGGACGGGTCTTTCCCGGAAAAGGCTCCGCCGCCGTGGCGCCCCATGCCGCCGTACGTGTCCACAATAATTTTGCGGCCCGTCAGGCCGGAATCCCCGTGGGGACCGCCCACGACGAATTTCCCGGTGGGGTTGATGAAATATTCCGTCCTCTCATCCAGAAGCTCCGCAGGAAGCACATTTTTAATGAGTTTGACGCAATATGAGTAAATCGTGTCATGGTCCACGTCTTCCGTGTGCTGGGTGGAAATAACTACGTTTTCAATATGCGCGGGACGCCCGTCTTCGTCATAGGCCACAGCCACCTGGGACTTGCAGTCCGGACGCAGCCAGTCCACATGCCCGCGTTTGCGCCTCCTGGCCAGCTCAATGAGCAGTTTGTGCGCAAACACGATGGGGGCCGGAAGCAGCTCCGGCGTCTCATTCGTTGCGAAGCCGAACATAATGCCCTGGTCTCCGGCGCCCTGCTCCGCATGGCCCTTGCCCTCCGCCTCCCGGGCGTCCACCCCCTGGGCAATATCCGGGGACTGTTCCGTGAGCAGATTCGTGAAAAAGACGGTATCCGCATGGAAAACGTCGTCGTCCTGCCTGTTGCAGTACCCGATCTCCCGAATGGCCTGGCGGGCGATTTTTTCCGGATCGATCACCGCCTTGGTCGTCAGCTCTCCGGCAATGATGACCATATTGCTCTTCACCAACGTTTCACATGCAACGCGGCTAGTTTTGTCTTGAGCCAGGCAGGCGTCTAAAATAGAGTCGGAAATGTAGTCGGCCACCTTGTCCGGATGGCCTTCTCCAACGGATTCCGACGTAAAGATGTGAGGGGTGTTTCTACTCATATCGATAAATCTCGATGTGTTGATATATTATTCCGTTATGAAGTCAACCCTAAAAACGCTCAAACTCCTGGCAGATCCCACCCGCCTGCGCATCATCAACGTTCTGAATGAAGAATCCCTGAGCGTCGCGGAACTTCAGGAAATTCTCGGCATGGGGCAAAGCCGCATCTCCACCCAGCTGGCCCAGCTCCGGCAGGAAGGGGTGGTGGAGGACGCCCGTTCCGGCAAAAATGTCTTTTACACTCTTTCCCTGGCAGGCGATCTGCACAACGTAGCCCTGAAAGCCTGCGAGGAATTGCCGGAGGCGGAAACGGACCAAAAAGCCCTTCAGGTTATCCTGGACAAGCGCAAAAACCGCACCCAGGCCTATTTTGACGAAGTAGTGTGCCGTCTGGGCAAGAACTACGCGCCAGGCCGTTCCTGGAAAGCGCTGGCCGGAGCTCTCCTCCGCATTCTGAACTATGACGTAGTGGCGGACCTGGGAGCCGGGGAAGGTTTCGTTTCCCAGCTCATCTCCCCCAGCGCCAAACAGGTGATCGCCGTGGATAACTCCCCCAGCATGGTGGAGCTGGGGCAGGAGCTGGCGCGCAAACACGGGCTGGACAATCTGGAATACCGCCTGGGCGACATCGAAGCGCCGCCCATTAAACCCGGCACGGTGGATCTGGCCCTGCTCAGCCAGGCCCTGCACCATGCGCAAAAACCGTCCAGAGCGCTGGAAGCTGCGTGGGATATCCTGAAATCCGGCGGTTGCCTGGTGGTGCTGGATCTGCTCCAGCATGGACAGGAGGAAGCCCGTGAACTTTACGCGGACCGCTGGCTGGGCTTCACGCCCGCCGCCCTGGAAAGCATGCTGAAGGAAGCGGGATTCCGGAACATCCACACGGATATTGTGGACAGGGAGCCGGACCCGCCCCATTTCCAGACTCTGATGGCCGCCGCCTGGAAACCCTGACGTACAGCCGTCTTAATCCATTTTCCTTCCGGAATAGCCGGAGCGGACTTCCGGCATGCCTCCACAAGATTCCTCACGGTACCGGCATGCCATCCATGAAAAGCCGCTACATCCCGGAAACCCTGTCTTCCGGAGGCCTTTCCGCTGGAAAGGGGCGGCTTCCGGATTGCAGGGCTTCCCGCATTCCCCGGACAATATCCATCATCTGTCCTGCAGACAGCTCCTCTTTCCCCTCAATTTCCTCATCCACCATCGCTTTCATTTCCTCCAGCAGATGCTCCGGTTCCAGACGGTAAGTAAGCAACACCCGGAACAGTTCCCTTCCGGCAGCCTGCAAAGGGACCGCAGGAAAATCCGCGACACTGTTCAAATCTTTTTCTTCAAAGGAATTCAGGAGCTTTGCATACCGCAGGAAAGCGCGCCTGAATTCCTCCGGGCATCCGTCCATATCTACTGAAGCCAAATACCGGCGGAAGGAAATCTCCGCCGCCAGATGCACGGCCTCATCCCCCGTGGATTCCGCCAGCCACGTTTCCTTTTGCTTCAGATGCACAAGCAGGAGGACCTTCCTCATGGCCTCCCTCTGTCTGCCCTTGGGGCCACTTTTCAGTTTGACCAGGTCCAAATCCAGATCCGCGGCATCGGGGCTCGCCACATCCTGGGCGGGAGACACACCCAGGGAAGCCGCCATTATGACAAACGGCAGCCACCTCCTCATGCATTCCCGAATATGGACCATTGCGGTCAGCCATTACATGAAAAACGCCGGAAAATCAACCCAAATCCAGCGCCTCCGACATGAAGAAAATCCATGCCGGAATGTTGTGCCCGCCCAGAGGAACACCCGGAACCGCAGATCATTCCGACATAAACGCCATCCCACCGTTTTCCAAGCGTTCCGGGCGGGAAAAGAAGGAAAAAACGATGTCCGCATCCGCACCCGGCTGTTGGCCGGGAAGGACGGCTTCATGCCAGCCGGAGAGATTGACGGACACACGGGCATATGAGAAAAAGCCGTCTATGCTATTCGCAGTAGTGATTTTCCTTTCCGTGGTCGTGCTCGGTGTCATTGCCGCGCTGCGTTTCACCAAAGGCATCATTCCCCTGCGCACCTACGAATCCCGGGAACTGCCCGGTTTCCCCGGCCCGGCTGGATTAATCCACCGCCTGGACGGTGCGGAAAAACGCCAGCGGAAACTGGAGAAAGCCCGGTTTCCCGGAGTGGATGAAAACGGATTCATCAGCCTTCCCCCGGCATGGGAAGGCAAGGTGACCGCAGGCCGGCTGGCCTGCGTAGCCCATACCTGGGCCATGAGCAGCCTGGTCCGGGAAGACCCGGAGGCGGCAAAAGCCCGCAAAACCGCCTCTGCGCGCGCCACGATGATTCCCTTTTTCACAGCTCTTATCCTGCTGGGAATGCTGGCGGCCGGACTGTTGAAATTCCAGATCGTGCTGGCCATCGGGCTGGCCTGCTGGGCCTTTTTCACTTTCTCCGCCCTTCCCACCCAGTTCCGCGAATGGAAAGCGGCGGAAATAGCCAAATCAGGGCTGAAGGAAGCCGGGCTGTGGCCCGTGCTGCCTTCGGACGCCATGGCTGTGGAACAATGCCTGAAAGCGCTGTCATGGTGCCACGTGGCAGGCTTCCGGCGTATCTTGCCCAGATAGAGGGGGTTTCCTGGCGGTGAAGCGCATTTTTCCGGTCAAACCGGCCTTCGGGAGAAAAAAATCTTGAAACGGGGATGCGTGTAACCCACTCTTTCACCGTCGTCAACTTTTCCTTACCGCTTCCATCTCTCCATGAATGAGTCCGCAAACCCCATCCTCAAATATTTTTCGGAATTCAAAATCCTGAAAACCGTATCCAAGGATTTCTGGCTTACCAACGTCGTCCAGTTCTTCGACGGAATGGCCTATTTTTCCATGATTACGGTATTCGTCCTCTACCTGACGGACTATTGCAGCTTCAACGATGCGGACGCCGCCCTCTGGGTAGGCCTGTATACCCTTTTCATCTCCGCCTTCGTCTTCGCGGTGGGTTCCATCTGCGACATCATCGGCATACGGCGCACTTACCTGATCGGCTTCATCATCCTCATTGCCGGGCGCCTTATCATGGGCTTCGGTCCGGACCTCAGCCCGACCGTGGACTCCGGAAGGCTGGCCGTCATGGCGGGCATTCTGATTATGTCCTTCGGCACGGCGTTCATGTCCCCCGTCATCCAGACTTCCATCCGGCGCTTCACCCCGCTGAAAGCGCGTTCCACGGGCTTCAATATCTACTACCTGCTGATGAACATTTCCGCCGTCATCGCGAACGTGTTCCTGATTGAATTTTTCCGCAAGCACTTCGGCGCCGTGGACGGCGGGTACTGGATTATCAACTTCGGAACGCTGATGGTGCTGCTGGGCTGCATCACCACCCGTTTTATTAATGAAGACAACTACGCGGAACCCAGCGAACGGGAGGCGAACATCAATGCCCCCCTCCGCAGACCTCTCCAGCTCTTCATGGAGGTATGGAAGGAATCCGCCTTCCGCAAACTTATCCTCTTCCTGGTGCTGACCATGGGCGTGCGCATTGTTTTCACGCTGCAATTCCTGGTGATGCCCAAATACTACGTGCGGACGCTATATGACGATTTCGCCATAGGCTCCATCAATGCCGTCAACCCGGCCATCATCGTCTCCGGCCTCATCCTGCTCATTCCGGTGCTGGGCCGCTTCTCTACCGTTGGCCTCATGATTGCGGGCATGTCCATCTCCGCTTTCTCTCTCGTTTTCATGGCCATTCCCATTGAATGGTACTACCTGGTGCCCGGCATCGAAACGCGCTCCCAGGCGTATCTGGTAGCCATTGTGGCGCAGATCTTGGTATTCGCATTCGGGGAACTGCTCTTCTCTCCCCGCTTCTCCGAATATGTGGCGCGGGTAGCTCCGAAAGACAAAGTGGCTTCCTACATGTCTCTGGCGGCGCTTCCCATGTTCATCGCCAAACCCATCAATGGCATCATCGGCGGCCTGCTCGTCGCCTACCTCTGCTATGACGGCATCTGCGCCAAGATGGATACCGGGCACATCGGCTTCTGGGACTCCCCGGAATTCATGTGGACCATTTACCTGGCCATGGCCGTAATCAGCCCCATCGCCATTATCATGACCCGCAGGACCATCACCTCGGACCATCCCGAGGAAGACGCGGCATCGCCACCCATCAGCGCCATTGAAGCGGAAACGGATCCCGCTCTGACGGCGGAAGAACTTACGGAAGCCAACTCCTGACCTTACGAGACCATGAACCAGCACGCGCGCAACATCATTGTGGATTCCCTCATCCTGGTAGCTTTCAGCTCCCTCCTCGGCGGTCTCAGCCTGTTGGTCTCCAAATCTTTCTCCGGAGATCCCAACCCGGCCCTGGACCTTATCACCGTAATGAAGAAAGCGGAGGCCAAAGAAGTCAACGCTTCCTCCGAACAGGAGGAGAAGGAAGCCCGAGTCAAGGGAATGAAGGAATTCGAACAAACCCTGAAGGAAGGGGAAGAACTGGCTGCGGCAGAAGGAAAGGCTTTTGTCAACATGACGGATCCCCATGGCAGAACTCCTGTCATGTGGGTATGCTACGCCAACTACAACAACATTGAGACCACGCTGAAGCTGGAAGCCACTCGGGCCCCTTATCTGGACCGGCTTCTGGAAGACCCCCGCGTGGAAATCGACCGGAAGGACAAGGACGGGTGGACCGCGCTGCACTGGGCTTCCTGGAGCGGGCTGGACCGCCTGTCCGACATGCTGATTGAAAGGAACGCTGACATCAACAACCGGGAGGGCAACGGCTTTACGCCCCTCATGCTGGCAGCCATGCGCGGCAATTTCCAGGTGGCGGCCCTGCTGCTGGAAAAAGGAGCGGATATGACTGCCGTCAACAAATTCGGGAAAAACGCCCTTCAACTGGCGGAAGAAGGAGCTCTCGCTTATCAATCCAGCTTTGACCTCACCAAGACGGAAGTTTCCAAAGCCCCGGTGGATTCCTTCATCCGTGCTTATGAAAAGGCCGTGGCCGGCCTGCCGCCCGAACATGCCCCGGAATTCATGGAAGCCATGAAGAAAGCCGTGGGACGCCAGTCTTTCGTGGAAACAGGGTACGTCCTCCAGCTCATCACGCGCTCCCTGAGCTCCAAAAACCTGCTCACGGAAGAACAGTCCGGTAAATTCCGGGAGGAAATCACCGGAGCAATCGCGGAAAACTCCCGGATCATTGATGTCCGCGGCGTAGCTTTTGAACACACTGTGGACCTGCTCCGCAAAGCGGCGGAAAAATAACGGCCTTTCCTTCAGGGTTCAGACATCCGCCACTTTTGCTCTTGACGCTTTCACGGCTCCTTTCTAGGATTCGCGGCATACCATGGTTAGAGCATTGCGCACCGGCATCATGCTGCTCACCCTTCTGCTGGTCGTCGTAGGCGGAACGGGTATGGTTTCCGTGTGCCCGTGCCATGAAGAAATTTTCATTTTTTCCTGTTCCTGCCATCAGGATGCCGCCCCCTGCGAATGCCACGGGGACGATGTGCCCCGCACCGGCTCTTCCAGCCCTTTGGCCGGGCACCTCTGCGAACACCGGCAGCTGGAGATTAATGATCTGACGGTTCCCGTTCCTCATGCACCTCTGCCCCAGCCTTATGTCATCTGGCAGACATTGCCGGATTTCCACCATCTGGCCCGGCCTCTTCTTTTAACAAGCCAAACATCGGATTCCGCAACACCGGTTCCCCCTGACCCCTTCAGGAACACCGGTCCGACGCATGAAGGCTTTCAACTTCCCCTGCTGATTTAACGGCTCTTTTTCAGAAACGTCCTTAAGGGCGTTTCCTGCGGTACGCTGCCTTTAATACGGCGGCCGCTTTTATTTGTTTCCGCGGAATTATTCGCCGCATTGTCCAAACCTGATTGGACCGAACTGTTTTTATTATCTTTTCCATCATGAAATCCACACCATTCTTCGCCGGAATAGGCCTGGCAGCCCTGCTCAGCTCATGCAGCGTCTACCACAGCGCGCCTATCGACCTGAACGCGGAGGAAGCCTCCTGGAAAGAGGCGTCCCGCGTAGATTCCCCTACCTCAATCACTCAGAACCAGGCTCGCCAGATCGGCCTGGTCATGAATCCGGATCTGAACAAAGCCCGGCTGAAACTGGCTTCCAGCAATGAAGTAGCCAGGCAATCGGGCTGGTGGAACGATCCCTCCTTTTCCTGGGATATTGAACAAGTCCTCCAGGAAAATACGGTCAACATGTCCGGCAGCCTGGGCTTCACCATTCCCGTAACCGGCCTACCCGCCCTGGAAAAAAAAGTGGCGGAACAATACAAGGAGGCCGACTTCTGGACCCTCCGCCAGGCTGAACTGGATTTTCTCAGTTCCCTGGACCAGGCATGGAGCAAACTGGCCGTTACCCAGCGCCGCAAGACGGTCATCCGGGAACGGCTGGATGCCATCCGACGGGAAAACGGCATGATTGAACAGCTTATCGGCGCGGGGGAAGTGGATTTTTCCTCTCGGCAGGTAGCCTCCCAGCGGATGAATGACGCTATCCGGGAACTCCAAACCGTGACGGAAACGGAATTGGAGCAGAAGATGGAACTCGTCAAGCTGATGGGCCTGCATCCTTCTGCGGTGCGGAAACTCGGTTTCCTGACGAAACAGAGTTTCCAGCTTCCCGCCGCCGTACCGGCTCCCGGCCCTTCAGCCTTGACCGCCTCTCCAAAAATCAAGGCACAACTGGCGACTTACGCCACCACGGAGACATTATTCAAAACGGAAATCCGCCGGCAGTACCCGGAACTGGAGCTCGGCCCCTCCTTCACCCGCGACGAAGGAGAAAAGGAAGTAGGCGGAGAAATAGGGTTCAATCTTCCCCTTTGGAACCGCAACCGCAAGGCTATTGCGGAAGCCCGAGGCACACGGGACTTGTCCAGACAGGAAACCATCCAGCTTTGGAAAACGGAATTATTCAACGCCCGCCAGCTTGACGCAAGCCAGCAGATGGCGCTCCGCCACTGCCGCACGGAACTCCAGCGCATGGAATCCTTCGCCGCCTCCGTCCGGATCATGGAAAAGCTGCACGGCATTGGGGAAGCATCCCTGCTGGAACTGGCGGAAAACCGCCACCAGCTTTACGAAAGCCGCCTGGCTTTCCTGGACAATCTGGACAAGCTTCTGGCCGTTCAGGCCCAGCTCCGCTACCTCACCCACGCCAACCTTTAATCCACATCAACCCTCCACCATCTTTAATGAATATGAAACATCTTTATTTTTCCATCATGCTGGGACTGGCTCCTGCTTTCTGTCTCCATTCCGCACGCGGAGGACAGCCTGCCCCTGCGGAACACAAACACGAGGACGGTTCCGCCTGCACGGCGGATCACGGCCATGACGACCATCAGCACAAGGCAGGGGAAACCTGTACTCAGGGCCACGCCCACGAAGAACACAGGCATGCGGACGGAGCCGTCTGCACAGGCGACCATGAACTGGAAGGTCACCAGCACGCGGAAGGGGAAGCATGCACGGGCGACCATGAACGCGAAGAGTCTGCGGAAAAAAATTCCAGCCAACCGGGGGATATGATTCCCGTGCATGTGGATGAAAAAGCGCGCCATTCTCTGGACATGCGCTTTGAGAAAGTGGAGGAAACCTCCCACGGAGCGGCGAAAACCCTTCACGGGCAGATGGTCATTCCTCCCCATGCGGTAACCACATACGCCCTTCCCGCCGCAGGGCGCGTGACATTCAACGTCAAATCCGCACAACAAGTGCGCAAAGGGGAACTGCTGTACACGCTGGCATCCCCGGATATTGTGGAAATGGAAGGAAACGCCTCCCAGGCCAGGGCCGCGCTGGACCGTGCCGCAGCAGAACTCGGAACCCTCAGGGAACGCCGGGCCCAGTTGGAAAAAATCGGCACCCGCAACAGCGAACTGAATACTTCCATCCAATTCAAAGAGGCGGAAATCCACAGCCTCCGGGCTGCCCTGAACGCCAGCAACAATAAATTGAAACTGGTGATGGAGTCAGGCGTATTGAAAAATAACCTTCTTTACATATACGCAGCGGCGGATGGTTCCGTTCAGTCCGTGAACATGACCCAAGGGGCCTGGGGAGAACAGGGCGCGCCTGCCCTCGTCATGACCAATAAAGGGGATCTGGAATTTACCACGACCATTTATGGGACGGATCCCGTCCATTATGCAAAAGCCCGGCTGGCCCTGACCAGCGGTAAAAACACGGAACTGCTGAACGGCTCCCTGAGGGTGGCCGAACAGGTAGATCCCGCCACCCAGTCCAGGGCCCTGTATTTTACCCCGGACCGCATACCGGAAGGGACGCATGCCGGCCAGCTGGCCCGGTTGGATCTGTACTCCCATGATGCCGCCGCGGAGGGCTTCATTCCCGTCCCCAACAGCGCCGTCGTCAAGGTAGGGGTGAACGACGTGGTTTTCATCAAGGCGGGAAACGATACATTTGTCATGAAAAAAGTGGAAACACTGCCTTCCCGTCAGGGAAAAACGCCCGTCAAGGGACTGATGCCGGGACAGACTATCGTCACCAAGGGCGGGTATGAATTGAAATACATCCTGCCCACCGGAGAGGCCGGAAGCAAAAAAGCAGCCGGGCACTTCCACGCGGACGGCCAGTTCCACGAAGGAGAACACTAAACGATGTACAAAATAAAAGATTAAGGAACAAATACCCCGAATTTCCTTGGAATAAACCCTTGAATCTTAGGTATTCAGCAATCAGAATCCATGAACTTTCTCATTTCATTCTGCCTGAACAACAGGATTACTGTGATCCTGCTGACGATTGCGCTGGCAATCATCAGCATTTTCGTGGTGAAAAACATTCCCGTGGACGTATTCCCGGAACTGAAGGTTCCGCGTGTCACCATCCAGACGGAAGCCCCCGGCCTTACTGCGGAAGAAGTGGAACAATACATCACCATTCCCATTGAGTCCGCCATGAACGGAACCGCCGGAGTCAAAGGCGTCCGCTCCTCCTCCGGCAGCGGGCTTTCCTTCGTATGGGTGGATTTCGACTGGAACAAAGATATCTACCAGGCCCGGCAGATTGTAACGGAACGTCTTGGAGCAGTCCGGGAATCCCTGCCGGAAGGGACATCCCCGGAGCTGGCCCCCATCGTCTCCATAACGGGGGAAATCATGCTCATCGCCCTGACTGGAGACAAGGAGACCTCCCAGCTGGACATGAGGCAACTGGCGGAATACAAGCTGCGCACGCGCCTGCTGGCCATTCCCGGGGTGGGGCAGGTCACGGTGCTGGGCGGGCGTCTGCCGGAATACCAGGTGATTTATGATCCCAACAAACTCAAACTGGCCGGGGTGGACCTTTCCAGCCTGAAAACGGCTATTCAGGAATCCCAATCTTCCGTCCCCGCAGGGTATCTGGAGGATGTAGCCGGGCAGGAACTCCCCATCCAGCAGGATACCCGCACCGCCAATATTGAACAGCTCAACCGCGCCCTGGTTCCGGACCATGCCTCCGGAATACTCCGGCTCCAGGATGTGGCGGAAGTCAAGATAGACGGTGCGCCGCGGCGGGGAGATGCCGGATTTATGGGGGAAGATGCCGTGGTGCTTTCCGTGCAGAAGGTGCCGGGAGCCAATACGCTGGCCCTGACACAGGCCGTGGATGCAGCCGTCAGGGAATTCAGTCAAAGCCAGCTTCCCAAGGGAATGAAACTGCACACCGCAGCCTATCGGCAGGCGGATTTTATTGAAATGTCCCTGGATAACGGCACGGAAACCCTCCTCATTGCCGGAGCGGTGGTCATGATCGTCATCTTCCTGACGCTGCTGAACCTTCGCACGGCCATCATCACGCTGATTTCCATGCCCCTGTCCATCCTGTTCGGGATGATGATGTTCCCCGCCTTCGGGCTGGCCATCAACATCATGACCCTGGGCGGCCTTGCCGTAGCCGTGGGAGACGTGGTGGACAACGCCATTATCTTCGTGGAAATAGCCTGGAGGCACCTGAACAGGAACGCCGCCCTGCCGAAAGATAAGCGCAAGAGCAAGTATGAGGTTCTGATGAAAGCCAAGAGCGAAATCGTAGGCTCCATTTCCTTCTCCTCCGTCATCATCCTGCTGGTATTCACTCCGGTGCTCTTCCTGTCCGGTCTGGAAGGCCAGTTTTTCCGGCCCCTGGGGATCTCCTACATGCTGGCCCTGCTTTCTTCTCTTATTGTAGCTGTCACCATTACTCCGGTTCTCTGTTACATATGGTTCAAGAAAAGCAAAAACGCCGCTACTCTGGAAAGCGGGGATTCCTTCAGCTCCCGCCTCATTAAACGCATTTATGCCCCCATCCTGGAATTCTGCCTGCGCTTTTCCAAAACGGTCTGCGCCATCATGACGGCCATTACGCTGCTGGCCCTCTGGCTGGGTTCCACGTTCGGAACCAGTTTCCTGCCGCCGTTCAACGAGGATTGCTACACAGTCTTCGTCAGCACGGTGCCGGGAACTTCCCTGGATGAAACGGAGCGCATCTCCCGGAAAGTGATGAAAGATATTGAACAGATTCCGGGGGTTCTCAGTGTCACCCAGCGCACGGGACGCGCGGAAAACGACGAACACGCAGAACCCGTCAGCGCCTCCGAGCTGCTCGTGCGCGTGGATCTGAAGAAAGACCAGAAAGAATTGCGCGCCGCCATCAAGAAATGCATTGACGGCATCCCCGGCACCAGCTCCATGATCGGCTATCCGCTGGCCCATCGCATCAGTTCCGCTCTGTCCGGCTCCAACTCGGAAATCGCCATCAACATTTACGGCACGGAGCTGCCCCAGCTCCGCCTGGCGGCCCGGAAAGCCAAGGAAATTCTGGAGAACATGCCGGAAGTGGCGGATGCACGCGCCAACCGGGAAATTATGGTGGATACCATTCGCGTGCAATACAATCAGGAAGCCCTGGCTTCCTACGGCCTGACCATGGCGAATGCTGCGGAACAGGTTTCCACGGCCATGAACGGACAGAAACTGGGAGAAGTCATCAAAAACCAGGACCATTGGAACATTGTCCTGCGCATTGACCCCAGACTTAAAACGTCCATGGAAGATGTCAAAAACCTGGAACTCATTTCCCCCAATAAAAAAACCGTGCGCCTGGACGACGTGGCACAGGTGTACCGGGAGGAAGTTTCCAACCTCATCCTGAGGGACAACACCATGCGGAAAGCCATGATTTCCTGCAATCCCTCCCCCAATTCCAACCTGGGAGACCTCGCGAAAGCCTGTCGGGAACAATTGGACCCGGTAATGAACGCCATGGGCTGTACCGTAGACTATGACGGCACTATCAAAGCACGGGAATCCGCATCACAACGGCTTTACGTCCTGGGCGCCATCGTCATGGTGCTCATCGTGCTGCTCCTTTCCTCCGCACTGGGAAGCGTCCGGCGCGCCATGCTGACCCTGGTGAACATACCGCTGTGCCTGGTGGGCGGCATCGTAGCCGTTTTCCTTGCCTCCCCCGGTACGCTGTCCTCCCTGTTTGGAGGAGCTTACATTCCTCCCATTCTTTCCGTGGCTTCCATTGTGGGATTCGTGACCGTCATCGGCTTCGCCATCCGCAGCGGCCTGATTCTGCTCAACAGGTACCGGGCCCTGGAACATCAGGGGATGGAACCCGCGGAAGCCATACGGGAAGGTTCTCTGGAACGCGTGGTCCCCATCATCATGACTTCCCTGACTACCGTGCTGGGGCTGCTCCCGCTGATCTGGGCCATTGACCAGCCCGGAGGCGAACTGCTCGGCCCCCTAGCCATCGTCCAGTTCGGCGGGCTGGTGACAGCCACCATCCTGAACCTGCTTATCATTCCGGCCACGGCCAAACTCTTCTCCCGCTGGATTGCCTCCCGGCGGAAGGAATTGAAAGCAACCTCCTGATTCATTCAGGACTCCGGCGGCGGAACCGGGGAGAGGATGAGCCCCGGTTCCGCTTTTTACAGCAACAGACATAACGAGTCCTTGCCTTGCAGGCCGATAAGGGGCACACATGGAGGTTCAAGCTTCACCTTCATGCCCAAACGGAAATCCACCAGAGAGCACCTGCTCAATACGGGTGCCATGATTGTCGGGGAATCCGGGCTGCGCGCCCTTACCGTTCGCGGCCTGTCCCTGCGGGCCGGCACCAATACAGGGAGCTTTGTCTATCACTTCGGCAACCGGGAAGCTTTTCTGACCGAGCTTCTGGAACGCTGGTACGAACCTCTGTTCACCGGCATCAGGACCCATGCCAACATTCATCTTCCGGCCTTTGAAAAACTGGAAGCCATCCTGGGAGACGTCATGGAGTTCCTGCTGCGTCACGGCCAATTCATTGCCCAGCTGGTTCTGGACGCCCTGGCAGGGGAACAGGCGGCCATCCGTTTCATTTCAGGAATCCATACGCGCCATCCCCTTGTGCTGCTGGAAACCATACGGGAAGCCCAGCAGGAAGGATCCGTGCTCATGGGAGACCCCATGAACATCCTCATTTACCTTGTCTGCTGCGGGGGAGCCCCCTTTATCCTTTCCGGACAGCTCCAAGTGCACGACCCCAAAGCAGCTCGGCCCGTTCTCGACTTGCTGGGTTCTATCCTCAATGATCCGGAAAGCGCCAGACAACGCATGACCTGGGCGCTCCGCGGCATACGGCGGGTCTGAGATTTCAGCAAAGGGGCAGACCGGAAAAACGCGTCGCCTCCCGGCCCCCTGCCGAACCAAAATATCGCCGCCCTTACACGCACGCTCCCTTCTTACCTCCGCCATTGGGGTCGATGAGGCGGACGGGGAGGCGGAGGAGGAGGATTATGGTGGCGCCAGTCATTGCGGTACCTGTCCTTGTCGCGGTCATGCTGGACAGCCGCCCCAATAGCAGCGCCGGCAGCCAGCGCCCCCACACCGATGGCGGCGGCTCCGCCGGGCGTTACGGAACTGTTCCCGTAGCTGTCCGTCGTGCAGGACGGCATGAAAGAAAGCGTCATTCCCGCCAGGGGAAGAAGCCAGAATGATTTAATATGCCTGTTCATGAGATAAAAAATAAGGATTAACACCGGCAGCCCGGTTACATCCGGTAAGCGCGGAATCCCTTGATGATTTGTTTAAATATGTCACAGTCCTGAACGGAATTCCCGGAATCATAACAGCTACGCGCGCAGCAGGCTTTTCATTATCCCCTGTTCCGGCGTTCCTGAATACGGAAATCCGCATGCACTGTAAGAAAACAGACATGCGGATGGAAAAAGCGTTCATCTTCCGAAAAACTTCGGAAACGCCCGCATGGATTATTTCTGTTCTACTGCGGGCTCAATACGAACGGGACTCTGAATATCAAACAGGCTCTTGCGCAGCAGGTAGCCTCCGCTCTGCAAGGCAAATGCACTGGACGGAAATTTCTCCGCCAGTTCACGGTAAAAGGCGCCTGCGGCGGCATTGTCTTTCTTAGCCCGGGCAATGTCTCCCAGGCACATGGTAGCAAAACCGGAAAAAGTAGGATCTCCCGCATCCACCACGGAACGGAACAGCCCTTCCGCCTCATCCGCTTTCCCCCGGTTCATCAGACGGCAGGCCAGGGTAACGGAAGCCTGGGCTTTCCATTCCTCCGTGGGAGCGGAATCAATAAAAGCTTTCATTTTGGCCACGCCTTCATCCTCCTTGCCGGCGTTCCACAAGGCAATGGCCTGAAGGTAAGAGGCGGTGACGGCGGCGCGGGAACTGTCAAAGTCAACCACTACCTGCTGAAGCCCCTGTTCGTTCAGGGCAATTTCCCCGGTTGCCGGGGATTCCGGCATAGCAGCCACCAGAGCGGCGCCTGCCTTTCTTTCCATGGAATCCTGCACGCCATTATAAATAATCCATCCGGCAGCCCCAAGGACGCATAGCAACACAACCAGCGCAACCTTGCCGTAATGTTCATCCAAAAATTGTTCATGCTTGGCCGGGCCGACGGAAATTTCCGCAAACGCACTTCCGTCGCCCATCGGCATATTGTCCATGGCCCGTTTAATATCCTTGATATCCATAATATGTTGAAGAGGTTTCTACCGTGTTGTCCCAACCAAATCAATCAGCTTTTTACTTATCTTCGCCATGTTCCAAAAGCTGCAGGGAATCCTTCAGTCCCAGATTCCTGTAGATCTCCCGCGTTGCCCGGCTCTGGTTAAGCGTATAAAAATGAATGCCGTCCACATCGGAATCCAACAGTTCGGCGCACTGGCTGGAGGCGTATTGGATGCCTACCTCCTGAATAGCGTCCGGATTGGAACCCGCACGCTTCAGCGCCTTGAGCAGCCTGGCCGGAAAACAGGTGCCTCCGGAAAGCTCTGCCATGCGGTTCATGCCGGACAGGCTGGTCACAGGCATGATTCCCGCCAGGATAGGCACCTTGATGCCGGCCAGCAGACAGCGTTCCCGGTAATCCAGAAAAGAATGATTGTCAAAAAACAGCTGGGTGCAGATATAATCCGCGCCGGCATCCACCTTGGCTTTCAGGAAATCCATCTCGCGCAGGCGGTTGGGAGTGGCCGGATGACCTTCCGGGAAGCCGGCCACGCCTATGGCGAATCCATCCGGATCCGGGTGACGGCCGGATTCATTATATTCACGGATAAACGTCACCAGATCCGCCGCATGGCGAAAAACATCCGCATCGCGGTTGTAATCCTTCGCTCCCCGGGGAGGATCTCCCCGAAGTGCAAGAACGGCCCGCACTCCAGCCCGGGCGTATTGGTCCAGGATATTCCATACCTCCTCCCGGCTATGCCCTACGCAAGTAAGGTGGGGCACCGTAGGAATACGGGATTCATGCTGGATGCGCAACACCACTTCGCGGGTAAGCTCGCGGGTGGAGCCCCCTGCACCATACGTCACGCTGACGAAACTGGGGCGGTAAGGCTCCAGTTCACGGATAGTCTGGTACAAGGCCGACGCTGCCTGCTCGTTTTTGGGCGGGAAAAATTCAAAGGACAGGCTGGGACCGGCGCCCGATTGCAATCTTTCTCTCAGGTGCACTTCTCTTTACTTGGCTTGGCTAAATACGGACCCGCATCACGGCTCCATGGGAATCATCACCGGTTTGGGAGCTTCCACGGGGACGGGGGCGGAGGGAGAAGCCATACCGGACTTGTCTTCTTCCGTCATGTTTTCCTGCCAGCTCGCAGGCGGAACAATGACTTCATCCCCCGGCTTGATGGGTTCCTTGTCATTATTATCAAAAAGCGTATTACGCTTCACGTAAGACTGGAACACCTTCCCGTCCGGGTCAACTCCGTCGATAATCAGGGATACAAAAATGCTCCCGCGTCTGCGGATTCCCAGTTCCTGCCCCACTTTCAAGTCAGGCTGGCCGATGGACTGGAACAGGACCAGGTTGGCGTCACGGTAGTATTCCGTCACACGGCCCACCTGCTCCGCATCCTTGATTTCATTAAGCCATTGCAGCCGGGGATCTCCCTTTTCCATATTCTGGCGTTCCAACAAATCGCGTTCTTCTTCCGCCAGAGCATGGCGCTTCTTCAGTTCTTCATTCTCCTTCTTCATCCGTTCCAGCTCCGCCGAAACATGAGCCAGTTCCTCGCTCACTACAGGATCCGCCACCACCACCGGCTGAACGGCGGAAGCAGGAGCCTGCGTGGGCATCGGAAGATACGGGGAGGGATTGACAGGTGCCGGAGCAGAGGTCATCTGCTGCTGTTGCTGAATCACATCCATTCTTGAAGAAATATTCACATAAATCATTCCCAGAACAGCCAGCACCACCACCAGAAACGCCAGGATAAGAATGCGGAAATTACTCATGTCGTCAAACGGTAGAGAAATTATCAAACGTAATTAATAGGAATAATTGAGATAGAACTGGAATTGTCCTCCGCGGTCAATGGCGTTGTTCTTCTGAATCGGAATGGCATAGTCTACTGCCAGCGGACCGATGGGCAGGTTCAGGCGCAGGCCGATCCCGTAGTCGGAAACTATTTTGGACGTGCTGAAGTCAAAAGAATCTCCGTTGACAAAACCGATGTCATAAAACACCGCGACGCGCACTTCTTCAATCACAGGAATGGAATATTCAAACTGGCAGAAGAAGGAGGAACGGCCGCCCATCGTCTCATCACCGCTCAGGGCGGGATTGTACGGCGCCACGTCCCGGAAACGGAAACCGCGCATGTTGTATGGCCCGCCGAGGTAGAGGCGCTCAAAAATGGGCACATCGTGGTTGCCATAGGAATCCACGGTAGCCGCACCGGCATTGATGCTGAAAATGGTGTCTCCGCGCAAATTCCAGTAATAGGAGCCATTCACGCCGAAATTGTATGTATGCACATCACCGCCCAGGCCGGAATAACCGGCCAGCACTTCAAATTTGCCTCCCTTGCGGGGGAAAATCTGCGCGTCGCGGGTATCAATGGTGTAGGAAAGTTCCACATGGCTGCGCAGGTAGTCTCCGTCCTGTTGCCAGAAGAAGATAGGGGCGTTCCCTTCGGCGTCAATACGATACTGTTCCAGGCGGTATTCCAGTTTCACGTAATCCAGTTCCCCGATCGGCTTGCGGAGAGAAATGGCAAAGCCATAGTTCTGCTGGTCGTAATAATCGGAAAAATATGTGGAATTGCTGTAGAAAATTTCCGTCCCGAAGGCCAGCTTGCGGTGCAGGAACCACGGATCCACCCAGGAAATACTGGCATCCTGCGTTTCAAAACCGACACGGGCGTTAATCGCGAAACGCTGGCCGCCGCCCACAAAAGAGGACCAGTCATACATGTCAAAATTGGACTGGGTGATGCCAGCGAACAGGTAAACGCTTTCAATAGAGGAAAATGCCACGCCGATATTCAGGGACCCCGTACGTTTTTCCGCCACCTCGATGTTGATATCACGGTAGCCGGGCCGCGTGGATCCCACCTGGGCTACGTCCACCATGTCAAAATAGTTCAGGTTCTGGAGGCGCTTCTGGGCGGTATCCAAATCCACGGCGTTCATGGGGTCATTGGACTGGAGGGGAAGTTCCTGGCGGATGACGTAATCCTTCGTGCGGTTATTCCCGGTCAGGCGGATATTGCCTACGCGGTAGGGATTGCCTTCCGTCACATGGTACACAATGTTGATTTGCCCGTAACCTGTCTTGGGATCAACGCCCACTTCCTGAATGTCCGGACGCACGGAGGCGTCCGCATACCCCCGGGAACCGTAATAACGGCGGATCATCGTCACGTCGTCGGCCACTTTCTGGGCGGAATAGGTATCCCCGTTGTACATGCTCAGGCCGGGAATCAGTTCCTGGGCCGTAAACACCTTGGTGGGGCCGAAGGCAACCTGGTTGACCTTGTAGCGGCGCCCCTCGGTAAGGGTAATTCTCATCGTCAGCTTCTGCTCATTGCCTTTGCCGGCGTCAAAATATTCCACCTTGTCCAGCTTGACGCGCAGATAACCTTTATTGCGGTAATAAGTCACCAATTCCGCCAGATCGTCCTCCACTTGTTCACGGTCAATGCGTCCGGATTTGGTAATCCAGGTCAACCAGCCCTTCTCCTTGGTTTTCATCACCTGTCGGAGATCCTTGGCGCTGATGTGTTCATTGCCCACAAAGTCAATCTTGATAATATTGGCCTTTTTTCCTTCGTTAATGTCGAAGACCACATCCACAAAGCCGGGCCGTTCCGTTTTCTGGTAAAAATAGGAAACACGTACATCCGGATACCGGGCTTCCTGGTAATAAGTGCGCAGCTTGGCAATAGCGCTGCTCAGGGCCTTGTCGCTGAGAGCTTCCCCCCCCTTCAGCCCGCATTCCTCGGAGAGGTCCCTGTTGTCGAACGCGGTATTGCCGCGGAACCCCACGCCGCCCAGCAGATTCTGAGCCGCCATTTCAAACACCACCGCCACGCCGTCGCCGGAAGGCTCCACGGCTACTGTTGTATTGCCGCCTACCAGACCGCTTTCCAACAACCGTTCCAAGTCCTTGTTGACCACTTCCGGGGAATAACTGGTGCCCGGCTGCGTAGCCAGCAAATTTTTCAGACGGTCTTCGGACACGGTCTTGCCGGTGCTTCTGTACCGCACGGAAACGCTCTTCACAGGCCGCCCCTCATACGCCTGGTCACCGGGAAGAAGCCCCGTGCCCGGCCCCAGTTCCCGCATTACCTGTTCCGGAGTCATCACGGAACCATAGGCGCCTCTGTTAAGGGAAGTTTCATCCTGGGCCAAAACAGCCGAACATGCTATCAAGGGAAAGGAAACACACAAAAAAACGGGACGAATCATGAGCGCTGAACTTAATGCTTGGGATATAAAGGACTTTTCCTCTTGCATAGTCAAGACGTGATTCCGCGTAGAACACAGTTGCCCCGTATTCCATTACATCGCGTGCGCGTGCGCGCCTAGGAGGGCAATTGTGTCATTCCTGTGCAATAGCTTGCACTCCAGATACCCTCTCATTAAAGTTATCGCCGCTCGTGTTTTGACCGCTGCCGCCATCCCGGAGCTGAAACAGAACCACTTTCAATTAACACTGACCGTATTATTTATGGAAATCAACGTTGATATTCAACCGGACTGCACAGCCACGCTGAAAGCTTCCATCCCTGCAGAAACCACGGCTGCGCGCCGCGCCTCCATTGTAGATTCCTATGCCGCCAAAGCCAAGCTTCCCGGCTTCCGCCCCGGCAAAACACCCAAGTCCATCATTGAAAAGCGCTTCAAGAAAGAAATTGAAGAAGAACTGCTGGACACCCTTTTTGAAACGGCCTGCTCCACCGCTCTGGAAGAAAACCCCAAATTGAAAGTGCTCAACTTCGGAAAGCCGGAACAATCTCTGGATGACCAGGGCAACTACACCGCTACCAGCACGATGACCGTGGTTCCCGAATTTGAATTGCCGGAATACAAAGGCATCGAAGTCAAGGTTCCCTCTTCCGAAGTAACGGAAGCAGACGTAGAGGAAGCTCTGAACTCCCTGGCTGAACAAATCGCGGAATTCACCCCTGTGGACCGCGCCGCCCAAAAAGACGACGTGGCGATTATCGACTTCAAAACCACGTTGGACGGCAAGCCCGTAGCGGAAGCCGTAGGCAAACCCGTAGGCTTCCTGGAAGGCCGTGACGGCCAGTGGATGAAGGTGGAAGACGATCAATTCCTGCCCGGCTTCGCCTCCGCCCTGGAAGGCCTGAATGCCGGTGACAGCAAGGATATCACCGTCACCATTCCGGATACCTTCCCAATTACGGAACTGCGCGGCAAGGAACTCGTATTCCATGCCACTGTGAAAGAAGTACGGGAAAAACAGCTTCCGGCCATGGATGATGCTTTTGCGGAAAAAGTTCTTCCCGGCAAAAACCTGGAAGAATTGAAAACCGCCCTGAAGGAAAACCTGGCCCAGCGCAAAGCCATGCAAATTGATGAGGCCAAGGCCGATCAGATCACGGAAAAGCTGGCGGACATGCTTGACTTCAACCTTCCGGAAGCTGTCGTAGAACGTGAAGTGTACGGCATCCTCCAGCAGAAAATGCAGCAGGCCATGTACAGCGGAAACGCCCCGGCGGACATGGATAAGTTTGTGGAGGAAGCCCGGGAAGAAGCCAAACAGGAGGCCAAGCGCAACCTTAAGGTCTTCTTCATGCTTCAGGAAGTGGCGCAGGTGGAAAAAATTGCCGTCACGGAAATGGAGCTTTACAACGAAGTGGCCCGCCAGGCCCGCCAGCAGAAAAAGAACCTCAAATCCTACATTCGCGAACTCCAGCGCGAAGGCCGCGTGCATGGCATCAGAATGAGCCTGCTGACAGCCAAGGTTCTGGACTTCCTGACAAAAGAGGCCAAAGTAACGGTAGACGAGCAGTAACCCCTCCTCTGCACAAAACACCTTACCAGGGGGAGTTGGCGCACACATGCCCGACTCCCCCGTTTTGCATCTTTCGGACGGGTAACGTACATTGAAAAAACAACATCCAATCTTCCATAAACATGTTTCAAGACCAATCTTCCAAATCAACCCCCGCAAACTCCTACTATGTGCCCATGGTAGTGGAGCAGGACGGCCGCGGCGAACGTGCCTTTGACATTTACTCCCGTCTCCTGAAAGACCGCGTTATCTTCATCGGCTCCGCTATTGACGACGATGTGGCGAATTCCGTCATTGCCCAGCTTCTGTTCCTTCAGATGGCTGACCCGAAAAAAGACATCCACGTCTACATCAACTCCCCCGGAGGATCCGTCACGGCGGGTCTCGCGATTTACGATACGATGCAATTCGTCTCTTGCGACGTAAATACATATTGCCTGGGCATAGCGGCTTCCATGGGTTCCGTCCTTCTGGCTGCGGGAACTCCCGGCAAACGCTTCTGCCTGCCGAACTCCCACGTAATGATTCACCAGGTTTCCGGAGGTGCCCAGGGAACCGCTTCAGATGTGGAACGCACCATCGGCTTCATGTTCAACCTCAAAAAACGCCTCAACGGCATTCTGGCCAAACATACCGGTAAAACGGAAAAGCAAATTGAAAAGGATGCTGACCGCGACAACTACATGACTGCCGAGGAAGCCGTGGCCTACGGCCTGGTGGATAAAGTTCTGGCGCATCACTCTGATGACCAGGGCGACAAGAAAAAAACCAAGGCCTGACCCTTTCCCTCCGCCATTTCTCTCTCTACCTGAAAAACCATGTCCGGTTCCACCCCTCATCTTCCTGCCTGTTCCTGCTGCGGCAAGCCCGGGAACAAGGTGGACAAACTCATCCAGATTGCGGAAGACTTTTACATCTGCAACAATTGCGTTGAAATTTGCGTCAACATGATTGTGAAGGACACAGGCCTTCCGATGGCGACCCGCTTCATCCGCGGCATCCTGAACATGGAACCCTCCGCTTACGCCATGTGCCAGGCGGAGGCCCGCAAAGCGGCAGCCGCGGACATGCTCAGGGAAACGGCGGCCGGACCGGCCTCCTATGAAGGCCCGCTGCCCACACCGGAAGAAATGTGCGCTACGCTCAACCAGTATGTCATCGGTCAGGACTACGCCAAAAAAGTGCTTTCCGTAGCCGTGTACAACCACTACATGCGCCTGCGCCAAAGTGCTGTCATGCTGGACGACAAGTCCCTGGACGATGTGGAGATTGAAAAATCCAACATTCTGCTGGCCGGCCCCACCGGCTCAGGAAAAACCCTGCTGGCGAAAACGCTGGCGAAAATGCTCAACGTCCCATTCTGCATTGTGGACGCCACCACGCTGACGGAAGCCGGTTACGTAGGGGAAGATGTGGAAAACATCATCCTGCGCCTGCTCCAGGCTGCCAACTTTGACGTAGCAAAAGCGGAACAAGGCATCATCTACGTGGATGAAATCGACAAAATCGGACGCAAAACACAGAATGTCTCCGTCACGAGGGACGTCTCCGGGGAAGGCGTGCAGCAGGCTCTGCTGAAAATCATTGAAGGCACCATCTGCAATGTTCCTCCCACCGGAGGCCGCAAGCACCCGCAACAGGAATACATCCGCGTCAACACGGAAAAAATCCTCTTCATTGTGGGCGGCGCTTTCGTCGGGCTGGAAGACATCATCCGCAAACGCCTCGGCGCCACCCAGATGGGATTCGGAGCCATCACGGAACAACGCGACCGCAAGGAATACTCGGAAGAGGAAATACTGGCACAGGCCATGCCGGAAGACCTCTTCTCCTTCGGCATGATTCCGGAATTCGTGGGACGCCTGCCCATCTTCTGTCCGCTCTCCAAGCTGGATGAAAGCCAGCTCATCCGCCTTCTTAAGGAACCCAAAAACGCCCTGGTCAAGCAATATTCCAAACTGCTCGCCATGTACGGCGCCAGACTGGACGTGCTGCCGGACGCCCTGAAAGCCATGGCCGCCGAAGCCATGAAACGCGGCACGGGAGCCCGCGCTCTGCGTTCCATCTTTGAAACCCTCATGCTGGATGTCATGTACAAAGTGCCCAGCATGAAAAATGCGGACACCGTTACCATTACCAGGGAAACGGTTACCGGCAACAAGCCGGCCCAAATCCACCAGTCCTCCTAACCTCCCCTCCCTGTTCTTCCTCCATGCCGGAATCCCTTACCGTTCTGGGAATAGAATCCTCTTGTGATGAAACGGCAGTCGCCATCCTGCGTTCTGCCGGAGAGGAAAAAGCTCCGGAAATACTCTCCTCCGTCATCTCCTCCCAAATTGCCATTCACCGCCAGCACGGCGGCGTAGTGCCGGAACTGGCTTCCCGCAACCATTCAGCGGATCTTCCCGGAATCATCCGGACCGCGTGCCGCGAAGCCGGAACAGCTCCTGCGGACATTGACGTCTTCGGCGCTACGGGAGGCCCCGGCCTGGTAGCTGCGCTTCTGGTAGGCAACAGCACGGCCAAGGCTCTGGCTCTGGCGGCGGGCAGGCCCTTCGTCTCCGTCAATCATCTGGAAGGCCATCTGCTTTCCCCCTTCCTCAAACGCTCCGGCGGTCCCGTTCCCCATCTGGGCATGGTCGTTTCCGGAGGCCACACCCTTTTTGTGGATGTGCGCGGCGTAGGGAACTACCGCCTGCTGGGCCGCTCTCTGGACGACGCAGCAGGGGAAGCCTTTGACAAGGTAGGCAAAATGCTAGGCCTTCCCTATCCCGGAGGGCCGGAAATCGACCGCTTGGCGGCGGAAGGCGACCCGGAAGCCTTTTCTTTCCCCCGGGCCCTGATGAAAGAGCATACAGCCAACGTATCTTTCTCCGGCCTGAAAACTGCCGTTCTCTATACACTGCCCAAAATTACGAAAAACGGCGATCCTCACGGCCTGCCCCCGCAAACTCTGCGCGACCTCTGCGCTTCTTTCCAGCGGGCCGTGACGGACGTCCTGATTCACAAGGCGCTGAAGGCCTTGCGCGCCTCCGGTCACCGCACCCTTTCCATCTCCGGGGGCGTCTCCTGCAACAGGGAGTTGCGTTCCCGCCTGAAAACCGCCTGTGACCGTGAAAAAGTGGAACTGGTTCTCCCGGACTTCGACCTGACGACGGATAATGCCGCCATGATCGCTTATGTCACCTGTCTCAAAGCCCGCAGAGGACTGTTCCACTCTCTGGATGAAGACGTTGACCCCAATCTTAAATTGACGGAGGATTTAAACAGATCCAAACATTCAACACATTCCTGATAAATATATTATACATGGACTCCCTGTATTTGCGGCATAAAGCTGAAAAAATGTTCATGTTTTCATTGACATCCCGCATCTAAAAACGTAACATAGCGTCCGCTTTTCGTCAGGCAACACGGGAGGATGCTATTTATCCGCTAGAACCGCAGGTTTGGGCGGATTTACGACTTCTCTAGGAGCAGCGAAAGGCGGAAGAAGTCTATGCTTCTGTAGCTCAGGGGTAGAGCGCATCCTTGGTAAGGATGAGGTCGCGGGTTCAATTCCCGCCAGAAGCTCCATCTTCAAGCTAGACCCATAGCAGCCCAAACCTAAACATAATATTATGGCTAAAGAGCAATTCCAGCGCAACAAGCCCCACGTGAACGTGGGCACCATCGGTCACGTTGACCACGGCAAAACCTCCCTTACCGCCGCCATTACTTCAGTGCTCGCTAAGAAGGGTTTCGCCGAAGCACGCGGCTATGACCAGATTGACGCCGCCCCCGAAGAACGCGAACGCGGCATCACCATCTCCACGGCTCACGTTGAATACGAAACGGAAAACCGTCACTATGCCCACGTTGACTGCCCCGGACACGCCGACTATGTGAAAAACATGATCACCGGCGCTGCTCAGATGGACGGTGCCATCCTTGTGGTTGCCGCTTCCGACGGCCCGATGCCGCAGACCCGCGAACACATCCTCCTTGCCCGCCAGGTGGGCGTTCCCGCCATTGTCGTTTACATGAACAAGTGCGACCTGGTTGACGATCCCGACCTGCTTGAACTCGTGGAAATGGAAATCCGCGAACTTCTCAACGAATACGAATTCCCGGGCGACGACACCCCCATCATCAAGGGTTCCGCTGTTAAGGCTCTGGAAGGCGACGCCGCTGCCGAAGATTCTATCATGGAACTTATGGCCGCCGTTGACTCCTACATCCCGCAGCCCGAACGTCCTGTGGACCAGCCCTTCCTCATGCCTGTGGAAGACGTATTCTCCATCTCCGGCCGCGGCACCGTGGCTACCGGCCGTATCGAACGCGGCGTCATCAAGAAGATGGAAGAAGTGGAAATCATCGGCATCAAGGACACCCAGAAAACCGCCGTTACGGACATCGAAATGTTCCGTAAGCTGCTTGACGAAGGCCAGGCCGGCGACAACGTTGGTCTGCTCCTCCGCGGCCTGAAGAAGGAAGACATCGAACGCGGCCAGGTAATCATCAAGCCCGGCACCGTGAAGCCCCACAAGAACTTCAAGGCTGAAGTTTACGTCCTGACCAAGGAAGAAGGCGGCCGTCACACTCCGTTCTTCAACAACTACCGCCCGCAGTTCTACTTCCGTACAACGGACGTGACCGGTTGCTGCACCCTTCCCGAAGGTGTGGAAATGGTGATGCCCGGCGACAACGTCAACCTGGAAGTCCAGCTCATCACTCCGATCGCCATGGAAAAAGCCATGCGATTCGCTATCCGCGAAGGCGGCCGCACCGTGGGTGCTGGTCGTATCAGCGAAATCCTTGACTAAGTTCCTCAGGAACTTGTAGAGGAATCTACATCAGGTTTAATGAGGGGGCCTCCCCGCAGGCCCCCTCATTTCCCACGAAAGAAGAGACTCCAACAGGTCAGTAGTTCAATTGGTAGAGCGTTGGTCTCCAAAACCAAAAGTTGGGGGTTCGAGTCCCTCCTGACCTGCCACTTCTTTCCAAATACACCACCCCACCTTGAAGCATGTTTCGCAAGATTTCTCAATTCATCGCCGAAGTTAAGGGCGAACTTAAGAAGACGACCTGGCCCTGGGAAAGCGACCCCAAGGTGAAAGGTTTCAAAAAATTCCGCGAACTCTGGGGTTCCACTCTCGTCGTACTGATTGCCATGGTATTCCTTGGCGCGTTTGTTGCATCGTTCGACATCTTTCTTCACAGCGTGGTCAACTATCTCATCCAGTTGGCAATCTAGTTTTACTCTCCCCACTTCTTTCTCCGATCATGCCCAGTACCCCAGAGCCTCACGAACAATGGTATGTCCTTCACGTCCTCTCCGGACAGGAAAACAGCGTTCGTGACCGCATCATCCGCAAGGCGAAGGACGCCGAGCTTTCCGACTTCATTTACCGAGTGGAAGTCCCCACGGAACTTATTTCCGAAGTGCGCAACGGCAAAAAAACGGAACGTCACAGCAAACTTTTTCCCGGGTATGTTTATGCCAACATGTACCTGCTGGAAGCGGACGGCACCCTGAACAAGGACCTTTGGTACTTTATCCAGCAAATTGACGGTGTCATCAGCATTGCCGGCTCCCGCAACGCCCCCCTCCCCATGCGCAAGCGCGAGGTGGAAGACCTTCTGCCCCTGTTGGATGCGGAAGCCGTCGCCGCCCGTCCCAAGGTGGAATTCGCCGTCGGCGACCCTGTGCGCGTGTGCGAAGGCCCGTTCCAGAGCCAGGAAGGCACCATCGAAGAAATCGACCCGGAAAAGGGCAAGCTGCGTGTCAGCGTCTCCATTTTTGGCCGTGCCACGCCTGTGGACCTGGAATACTGGCAGGTGGAAAAAGCCTGAATCTTCTTTGCGTCTCCCCCCATCAGCCCCCCTTCCCGTTTATTTTCTCCGCTAACAAAGCAAAACCATGGCAAAAGAAATAACCAAAATCATCAAGCTCCAGATCAATGCCGGAGCCGCTAACCCCTCCCCGCCCGTGGGTCCGGCACTTGGTCAGGCCGGTGTAAACATCATGGCATTCTGCAAGGAGTTCAACGCCGCCACGCAAAAGCAGGCCGGCGATCTCCTGCCGACCGTCATCACGGTTTACAAGGACAAGTCATTTTCTTTCATCACCAAGCAGCCCCCGGGCAGCGTGCTTCTCAAGAAAGCCGCAGGCATCGCCTCCGGCTCCGGCGAACCGAACAAAAAGAAAGTCGCCACTCTTTCCAAGGCCAAGCTGATGGAAGTTGTCAACACCAAACTCCCTGACCTCAACACGAAAGACCCTGAACGCGCCGCCCGCATTCTTGCCGGCCAGGCTCGCCAGATGGGCATTGAAGTTGAAGGTATGTAACACTCACCGCAGGAGGATTAAACCAGTCCGAACGCACTGCCAAATACACACATGTCTACCAAACGCAGCAAGCGATATCAAGAAGCAGCCAAGCTTGTTACCCCTAACAAGAACTACAGCATCACGGAAGCCGTGGAAACCATGAAATCCTTCCCGGCACCGAAATTCGACCCGACCGTTACCGTCTCCTTCCACCTGACTGTGGACCCCCGCAAATCCGACCAGATGGTTCGCGGCAGCGTTTCCCTGCCTAACGGCACGGGTAAAAACGTCCGCGTCCTCGTCTTCGCTCAGGGCGATGCCGCCAAGGCCGCCCAGGAAGCCGGAGCCGAATTCGTGGGGTTTGAAGATCTCATCAAGAAAGTCCAGGGAGGATTTGTTGACTTTGATACGGCCATTGCCACCCCCGACGCCATGACGGAGGTTCGCAAGGTTGCCCGTGTACTGGGTCCGCGCGGCCTGATGCCCAACCCGAAAACCGGTACCGTCACGGACGATACGGCCAAGGCTGTGAAGGAAGTGAAGGCCGGCCGCGTTGACTACAAGGTTGACAAGAACGCCAATATCTCCGCTGCTGTAGGCAAGCTGTCTTTCTCCAACGAAAGCATCGCCGAAAACATCGCTGCCCTGATTGATTCCGTCGTCAAGGCCCGCCCGGCTTCCGCCAAGGGCGCCTACATCGAATCCGTCACCGTTTCATGCGCCATGTGCCCCGGTCTGCCGGTTGACACTGCTTCCATCGCCAAACTGTAACCCGAACCGATTTAGCACACCATGAATCCTGACAAGCGTATCATCATTGACGACCTGACCGCTCGCGTCAACGCCTCCCCGTTCCTGATCGTCGTGGACTACACCTCGATCACCGTGCCTGAGTTCACCAATCTGCGTTCCGCCCTGGCCGCCTGCGGCGCTCAGTGCCACGTAGCCAAGAACAACTTCATGCGCACGGCTCTGACGGATGCCGGCCTTCCCGACATTGGGGAACACCTCGTCGGCCAGACCGCTTTCGTGACCGGCGCATCCGACGTAGCAGGCGCCGCCAAGGCCATCAACACCTTCGCCAAGGCTTCCAAGAAAGCCGAATACAAGGTGGCGATCCTGGATGGAGCCATTCTTTCCGCGGACGAAATCCGCGCCATCGGCGAACTGCCTCCCCGCGACCAGTTGCTTGCCAAACTCCTTGGCACTATCAACGCGGCCGGTTCCGCTCTTGCCCGAGTTATTCAGGCATATGTGGACAAAGAAAACGGCGGCAGCGAAGAACCCGCCGCCTAATACCAACCCCTTGACCGGACGGTCCGGTTGCACTCTAGCCAAATGTGTGAAAATCGGACCCGACTCTCCTACAGGTTCCTTGTCGGAACTCCGGCCGGAGAACTGAAATGCCAAGTTGGCTCTTGGCGCGACTCGAAACCAAACTAGAAAACAATACAATGGCTGATATTAACAAAATCGCTGAAGAACTCGGCACCCTTACCATCCTGGAAGCTGCCGACCTCGTCAAGCTTCTGGAAGAAAAGTGGGGCGTTTCCGCCGCTGCTCCCGTAGCTGCCGCCGGCGCTGCCGCCGCTCCTGCCGAAGCTGAAGAAGAAAAGACCGAATTCAACGTCGTCCTGACGGAAGCCGGCGCCAACAAGATCGCCGTAATTAAAGCCGTCCGCGAAGTGAAGGCCGGCCTCGGCCTGGTGGACGCCAAGAAACTGGTTGAAGGCACTCCCGCCGTCATCCTGGAAGCTGTCTCCAAGGACGAAGCTAACGCCGCCAAGGCCAAGCTGGAAGAAGCTGGCGCCAAGGTAGACGTCAAGTAAGCTTTTTACTTCCCGCGCAACAGGAGAAAAGCCGTTTTTCTCCTGTTGCGCTTCCTCGTCTTCACATCCCGCGTGACCGACTAGAGGCCTTTTATTTCGTAAAACGCTTCCAGTCGGTTCCGTCCCCCAGGGAAAGAACCGCCCAACCCGGCATCCGGGTTTTTCAGGATGCAAACCATAACATCTCCGCCACAGCAGCCCATGTCAAAGCGACTCTACTTCGGGAATATCAAGGAAGTCATCGAACCTCCGAACCTTATTGAGATTCAACTTCAATCATACTTCGATTTTCTACAACAGGACACGCCGGCCGCGGCCAGGAAAAACATCGGGTTACAAGGCGTTCTGAAGGAAATCTTTCCTATCAAGAGCTATGACGAAAACATTGAGCTCGACTTCGTCTCCTATGACATTGAACAGCCGAAGATGAGCGATTACGAGGCCATCCGCGCGGGGGAAACCTACAGCGCCGCCCTTCAGGTCACCTTCAAGCTCAAATCCGACAACGAGTCCAAGGAAGAAACGGTCTATATGGGAGAACTCCCCATGATGACCAACCGCGGCACCTTTGTCATCAACGGCGCCGAACGCGTCATTGTGTCCCAGCTGCACCGTTCCCCGGGCATTTGCTTTGAAAGCGCCCAGCATCTGAACGGAAAACTGCTCCACTCCTTCCGCATCATCCCGGACCGGGGCTCCTGGCTGGAGGTCCAGTTTGACACCAACGACCTGCTTTACGTTTACCTTGACCGCCGCCGCCGCCGCCGCAAATTCCTTGCGACGACGTTTATGCGCTACCTGGGCTTCAAAACGGACCGTGACATCGTCAGCCAGTTCTACAACATCCGCACGCTTCCCCTGAGCGAAGACATGACGGAAGAAGATCTGCACAACCTTGTGGCTGTGGACACGATCAAGGACAAGGACCTGGTTCTTGCCAAGGCTTTCGAACAGCTCAATATGGGTGTGGTTCGCCAGCTCCTCCAGTTCGGCATCAAGAAAATCGACGTCATTGACCAGAGCGAGGACGACGTACTGATCAAAACCCTGAAGAAGGATCCCGCTCACGACGAAGAATCCGCCCTCAAGGAAATCTACAAACGCCTGCGTCCCGGAGATCCTGCTACTGCCGCTCAGGCACGCACCCTGCTTAAGAGGCTTTTTGACGATCCCAAGAAATACGACCTCACCCGCGTGGGGCGCTACAAAATCAACCAGAAACTCGGGCTGGACACCAGCTTGGACCAGCGCCTGATGACGGCGGAAGATTTCCTGGCCGCCCTTAAATACCTCCTGCGCCTCAAGAAGGGCGAAGGCATGGTGGACGACATCGACCACCTGGGCAGCCGCCGCGTACGTGCCGTAGGCGAACTCATGGCCAATCAGTGCCGCGTAGGCCTCGCCCGCACCGAGCGCTTGGTCAAGGAACGCATGACCCTCATTGACCAGAACATTGAAGGCGTCACGCCCAGCAAACTCATCAATCCGAAGGCCCTCAGCGCCGTCGTGCGCGACTTCTTCGGCCGCTCCCAGCTCTCCCAATTCATGGACCAGATCAACCCCCTCGCAGAATTGACGCACAAGCGCCGTCTTTCCGCCCTGGGGCCCGGCGGCCTGAACCGTGACCGGGCCGGATTCGAAGTCCGGGACGTACACCCCTCCCACTACGGGCGCATTTGCCCCATTGAAACGCCGGAAGGTCCCAACATCGGCCTGATCAACTCCATGTGTACCTACGCCCGCATCAATGAATTCGGATTCATTGAAACGCCTTACCGCAAGGTGGAAAACGGCAGGGTCACCAATACCATCGAATACGTCACCGCCGATCAGGAAGAAGGCTATCTCATCGCCCAGGCCAATAACCCGCTGGACGAACAGGGCAACTTCACGACCTCCCGCGTAACCGCCCGTGAAAAAGGCGAATTCATCGAAGTGGATCCGGCAGACGTGCATTACATGGACGTTTCTCCCAAGCAGCTCGTTTCCATCGCCGCCGGTCTTATCCCCTTCCTGGAACATGACGACGCCAACCGCGCCCTGATGGGCTCCAACATGCAGCGCCAGGGCGTGCCTCTGATGGTAGCGGAATCTCCATACGTGGGAACCGGCATCGAAGGAAAGTGCGCCAGGGACTCCCGTTCCGTCGTTCTGGCGGAAGCGGACGGCATCGTGGCCTCCGCCACGGCTGAAGTCATTATCACCACGAAAGACGGGGAACTGCCCGTGCGTCCGGAAGTATTCCTGTCCGATCCCGACAGTGTGCGCACGGACCGCGACAATGGCGTTTACGTCTATCCCCTGCGCAAGTTCATGCGTTCCAATGCCGGAACCTGCATCAACCAGCGTCCGATCGTGCGCCGCGGCGACAAAATCAAAACCGGCGACGTGCTGGCGGACGGCCCGAACACGGACCAGGGCGAACTGGCTCTCGGCCGCAATGTTCTGGTGGCCTATATGCCGTGGAACGGCTACAACTTCGAAGACGCTATTGTCATCTCCGAAAAAACCGTGAAGGAAGACACCTTCACCTCCATTCATATCTCCGAGTTTGAAGTTCAGGCCCGTGACACCAAGCTGGGCCCGGAAGAAATCACCCGTGATATCCCGAACGCCGGTGATGAAGCCCTGAAAAACCTGGATCATGACGGCGTCATCCGCATCGGCGCGGAAGTGAAGCCCGGTGACATCCTCGTCGGCAAAATCACCCCCAAATCGGAAACGGAACTGGCTCCGGAAGAACGCCTCCTCCGCGCCATTTTCGGTGAAAAGGCCGCAGAAGTGAAAGATACCTCACTCCGTGTCCCCTCCGGCTGCACCGGCATCGTGATGGATGTGCGCATTTCTTCCACAGGCTCCGGCCACCACCGCGGCGACCTCGTCGTAGACAGCGCGGAAAAGAAAAAGCAGTTCAAGAAAATCAACGACGAACATAAAAAGAAGAAGGAGCAGCTCATTGACCAGTTGACCAAGAAGCTCTCCGATATTCTTCTGGGTGAAAAAATCCCGCTGGACGTCGTCAATGAACAGACCGGTGAAATCATCATCCCGGCCAACAGGAAAATCACCAAGACACTGTTGCGTAAACTGGCCCTGGTTCACGACCACATCGAAATCGAACCCAGCCCGATTCGCAACAAGATTCTGGAAATCATCACTTCGTTTGAAGGCCGCTTTACGGAACTGGATGACGAACGGGAACACAGGCTGGATCAGATGGAATCCGGGGACGAATCCGAACCTGGCGGACTGAAGGAAGTTAAAGTATACATCGCCGCCAAGCGCAAACTCGGCGTGGGTGACAAGATGGCCGGTCGCCACGGCAACAAAGGCGTCGTTGCCAAAATCGTCCCGGAACAGGATATGCCCTTCCTCGCGGACGGTACTCCGGTGGATATCGTTCTGAACCCCTTGGGCGTGCCTTCCCGAATGAATGTGGGGCAGGTGCTTGAAGCCCACCTCGGCATCGCTGCCAGGGCCCTTGGCTTCAAGGTGGCTACCCCGGTTTTCGACGGGATCAGTGAAGAAACCATCTGGAATTACATGTCCGAAGCCAAGAAGGTGGACGGTTTCACCTGGATCGGTGACGGCAAGGACGGCACCGTGGGAGGGAAGAGTACCCTTTATGACGGCCTGACCGGCGAACCTTTCCATAACCCGGTGGTGGTAGGCCAGACCTACATGCTCAAACTGAACCACCTGGTGGCGGACAAGATTCACGCCCGCGCCGTGGGTCCGTACAGCCTGGTCACGCAGCAGCCTCTGGGCGGCAAGGCCCAATACGGCGGTCAGCGTTTCGGAGAAATGGAAGTGTGGGCACTGGAAGCCTATGGCGCCGCCTATACCCTCCAGGAACTTCTCACCGTCAAGTCCGACGACGTTCAGGGCCGTACCCGCATTTACGAATCCATCGTGAAGGGGGATAATACCCTGGAAGCCGGAACTCCGGAATCTTTCAACGTTCTGATGAAGGAAATGCAGTCCCTGGGGCTGAACGTACGCCCCGGCAGCAAGGATGAACAACCCTCCCTGCAACTCGGCGGCACGGATCTCACTCCCGTGGACGGCATGACGGAAGGCTTTGACAGCGACGACATGGCCGGCCTGGCGGACGTCGACTTCTCCGACCTCAAATTCTAATATCCACCGCATTCCGCCCCCGTGCCGCAAAACGCGGGGGCGGGCACCAAACATCCTTTAAACTTTCAATATATGTCTGACACCCCCACCATCAGGGAAATGCACGGCCTGAGCGACAAGCCCCGGACCTTTGACCAGGTTGCCATCACCGTGGCGGATCCGGATACCATCCGCAGCTGGTCATTCGGTGAAGTCGTCAACCCGGAAACCATCAACTACCGCACGTTCAAGCCGGAAAAAGGCGGCCTGTTCTGCGAACGCATCTTCGGGCCCACCCGAGACATGGAATGCGCCTGCGGCAAGTACAAGCGCATCAAGCATAAGGGCATCACCTGCGACCGTTGCGGCGTGGAAGTAACCAACGCGCGCGTGCGCCGCGAACGAATGGGCCATATTGAACTGGCCGTTCCGGTTTCCCATATCTGGTTTTACAAATGCATGCCCAGCCGCATTGGCCTTATGCTGGACATGACGGCCCGCCATTTGGAACGCGTGATTTACTATGAAGACTACATCGTGGTAGATCCCGGCAGTACCCCTCTGGAAAAGGGGGCCATCCTGACGGAAGAAGAATTCCGCAATGCGGAAGACGAATACGGCTATGACAGCTTTGAAGCCGGCATGGGCGCGGAAGCCATCCAGAAAATGCTGGCGGCCATTGATCTGCCCACCCTCGTCGCGGATCTTCAGGAACAGCTGGACAATACCAACTCCAAACAGAACAAGCGCAAGATTGCCAAGCGTCTGAAACTGGCCCAGGGGTTCCTTCAGTCCAACACACGCCCGGAATGGATGATTTTGAACGTTCTGCCCGTCATTCCTCCGGACCTGCGCCCGCTGGTTCCTCTGGAAGGCGGCCGTTTCGCAACGTCCGACCTGAATGACCTGTACCGCCGCGTCATCAACCGCAACAACCGCCTGAAAACCCTCCTGAGCCTCAAAACTCCGGAAGTCATCATCCGTAATGAAAAACGCATGCTTCAGGAAGCCGTGGATGCCCTGTTTGACAACGGCCGCCACGGCCGTGCCGTCACCGGCGCCGGCAACCGCCCCCTCAAATCCCTTTCCGACATGCTGAAGGGCAAGGGAGGCCGTTTCCGCCAGAACCTGCTCGGCAAGCGCGTGGACTACTCCGGCCGCTCCGTTATCGTCATCGGCCCGGAATTGAAACTCAACCAGTGCGGTCTTCCCAAGAAGATGGCGCTCATTCTGTTTGAACCCTTCATCATCCACCGTCTGAAAGAGCTGGGTTACGTGCACACGGTGCGCTCCGCCAAGAAGCTCATTGACCGCAAGACGCCGGAAGTGTGGGATATTCTGGAAGAAGTGACCAAGGGCCACCCGGTCATGCTCAACCGCGCGCCCACCCTGCACCGCCTCTCCATCCAGGCTTTTGAACCGGTTCTGATTGAAGGTTCCGCCATCCGTCTGCACCCGCTCGTCTGTAATGCGTACAACGCGGACTTCGACGGCGACCAGATGGCTGTGCACGTGCCTCTGTCCGTGGAAGCGCAGATGGAAGCCCGGCAGCTCATGCTGGCGCCCAATAATATTTTCTCCCCTGCTTCCGGCAAACCCATTGCCACACCCACGCAGGACATCATTCTGGGCGCGTACTTCCTGACGCACACCCGTGCTGCGGAAGTACAGAACAATCAGGATAATCATCACCATCTTCCCCTCTTCGAATCCATTGACGAGGTGGAATACGCCATTGCCGCCCGCAAAATCGGCTACCATGACTGGATCCGCCTGCACAACCCGGACTACGGCAAAAAGCCTTCTGAAGTAGTGTATGGGGATGTCACCAAGAAGGTTATCATCACTACTGCCGGACGCGTGCGTTTCAATGAAATCTGGCCCCGGGAACTCGGTTACATTAACCGCAACGTAGGCAAGAAACAGATGGGCGACATCATCTGGCGCTGCTACCAGACCGTCGGCAAGGAACGTACCGTGCAGACTCTGGACGCCCTGAAAAACCTGGGCTTCAAGGAAGCAACCCGTTCCGGCTGCTCCATCGGCATCGTGGACATGGTGGTTCCCTCCCAGAAAAAGACGGAAATTGAAAAAGCCTATGCGGAGCTGGACAAGGTGACCCGCCAGTATAAGAACGGTATTATCACGGATGGGGAACGCTACCAGAAGGTGGTGGACATCTGGACCCAGACTACGGATGTCATCCAGGCGGCTCTGTACCGCAAGCTGGAACACAACGAAGGCTCCAAGATGGCCAGCCCGCTCTTCATGATGGTGGACTCCGGAGCCCGAGGCAACAAGGCGCAGATCAAGCAGCTCTCCGGCATGCGCGGTTTGATGGCGAAACCCAGCGGCGAAATTATCGAACGCCCCATCACGGCCAACTTCCGTGAAGGCCTTTCCGTGCTGGAATACTTCATCTCCACCCACGGCGCCCGCAAGGGTCTGGCAGACACCGCGCTGAAAACGGCGGACTCCGGCTACATGACCCGCAAACTCGTGGACGTGGCCCAAGATGTCATCGTCCATGCGGAAGATTGCGGCACCAGCAACGGCATCACCGTTCACGCCATCTATGACGGCGACGAAGAAGTGGCGTCCCTTTCCTCCCGTATCTACGGCCGGACTTCCTGCGAACGCATCGTTGACCCCGTCAGCGGCGAGGTTATCGTAGACATCAACGACCTCATTAACGAAAAGCAGGCGGAACAACTGGAAAAAATCGGCATTGAACGGCTGAAAATCCGCTCCGTACTCACCTGCGAACTCAAAAAGGGCTGCTGTGCCAAGTGCTACGGCCTGAACCTGGCCACCGGACAGGAAGTGAAGATCGGGGAAGCGGTCGGCATTATTGCCGCCCAGTCCATCGGCGAACCCGGCACGCAGCTCACCATGCGTACGTTCCACGTGGGCGGAACGGCTACCACGGCGTTCAAGCAGCCCATCGTGAAAGCCAAGAACGACGGCCGCGTCATCTACACGGAAGATCTCCGCACGGTGGAAAACGCAGACGGCAACTTCGTCGTCCTGAATAAAAACTGCTCCGTCCGCATCGAAAACGAACAGGGCCGCGAACTGGAATCCTACCAGCCCGTCATCGGCACCATCCTGTACGTGCCCAACGGCGGCACTATCAAGAAGGATGAAACCCTCGCCACCTGGGATCCGTACAATGTGCCCGTGATTGCAGAAAAGGGCGGCATCGTCGAATTCAAGGATATGATCGTCGGCATCACCGTTTCCAAGGAAACGGACCGGGAAACCGGTGCCTCCTCCCTTGTCGTGATGGAACACAAGCAGGAACTTCACCCGCAGGTGGTCATCCGCGATGCCAAGACCCGCGAAGTTCTGGCTCATCATGCCATTCCCGCAGGCGCCAACCTCACCGTGAAGGACGGAGAAACCATCTCCGCCGGCACAATGGTGGCCAAGACGCCCCGCAAGGTAGCCAAGACGAAGGACATCACCGGCGGTCTGCCCCGCGTGGCGGAATTGTTCGAAGCCCGCAAGCCCAAGGACGCCTGCACCATTGCACGCGTGGAAGGCATTGTGCGCCTCAGCAGCAAGAATACCTCCCGCGGCAAGAAGGTCATTACCATTGAAACACCCACGGGCGAACTGGTGGATCATCTGGTCCCGATGAACAAGCACGTCATCGTTCATGAAGACGACCATGTGCATCTGGGCGACCAGCTTACGGAAGGCCCCGTTTCTCCGGAAGAAATTCTGGATGTCTGCGGCAAGGAACGTCTCCAGGAACACCTCGTCAATGAAGTTCAGGAAGTGTACCGCCTCCAGGGTGTGGAAATCAACGACAAGCATGTGGAAATCATCGTGCGCCAGATGCTCCGCAAGGTAGTCATCACGGAACCTGGAAATACCGAATTCCTGTGGGGAGACCAAGTGGACAAGACCACGTTCGACCGCATCAATGAACAAACCGTAGCCCAGGGCGGCCAACCGGCCGCAGCCAAGCCCGTTCTGCTCGGTATCACGAAGGCCTCCCTGGAAACGGAATCCTTCATTTCCGCGGCATCTTTCCAGGATACCACGCGCGTTCTGACGGAAGCATCCACCCTCGGCAAGACCGATACTCTGGAAGGCTTCAAGGAAAACGTCATCATGGGCCATCTCATTCCCGCCGGCACCGGATTCTCCCGTTACAGCAAGATTGAAGTGGAACCTGCAGAGGGCGCAGAAGAAATCGCGTCGGCCAGCGAAGAAGAGGAAGCGGCGGAACTTGCCGAAGACATGTTGAACGATACCATCAACTTCGACAACGAACGCTAACCTGTTCTCTCCACCCACACTTCAAGGGCCGCACCCCGTTTCCGGGGTGCGGCTTTTTTTATGGACTCTCCGCGTTATTCCACGAAAAAGGAAAAGCGGATTGAAAATCCGGCGATGATTCCAATATTGTCCCATGCAATATAAAATTTGATATTTTATATTCAGAATGAAAGTTTTATAGTATGCCTCCCCTTGCTTCAAAAGGGGAGGTAAATGAAAAGGTGAAAATCCCATTTTAGAAATTTAAAAAATCATAATGCACTTACAGTAAAAGTATGAGAATCCGGGAACTGGTATTTTCAACTTGACATCGAATTTTCAATCCGTTATATACATAAAAAATTAACATCTAACATTTTTGCAATGCGTCTCCATCTGCCTATTACCCTGCTGGCGGCTGTTCTGGCTTGTTACACCAGTGTTTCCCTGGCCGTCCCAACATCTGAATCCCCCGCATGGGGAGCGGACTCCACCTTTAATAACAATGAGCCCGCCAATGAGTATTCAGTTACTGGGAGCCAATCCGTCAACCTTGATGTAAATTCAGGAAACAACAATTATTCCACAGGACTTTATATCGGAGCAGGCTCCTCGTTTACCATTAATCAGAATGCGAACGGCGGCTGTACCATCAATTTGAACGGGGCATTTGCCGGAGAAGGAAATTTAACGCTGGTAGCGGCTAACGGCAATGCCGGCTATGCCTCCAAGTTTGTGCTTGGTTCCCAAGAAAGCAGTTTTTCCGGGAATATTATCCTTTCCCAGAAGGGGACGCAGCCCGGCGGCGCCATTCTCCAGATTACGGGAACGGCTCTCGCCAACGCAACGGTAGATTTGTCAGGCTCAATCAATCAAAGTTCCAGCGCCCTGACGTTGCAAATTTCCAATGCCGCCTCTCTGGCCGGTTTAAATGATGCCGACGGCTTCAGCGGAACACATAAGGGGCGCGTCCAGTCGGCTAATTCCTCCAGAGCGAATCTTACCCTGACGGGTAACGGAAATTACACGTATGGGGGAAGTATCGGGGCAACCACGCAGCATTCCGGAGTAAACGGCAACACTACTCCCACGGGAGGAATAAATCTGATTATGGCCGGAACAGGTACGCAAAACCTGACGGGAACCGTCATCAACGCGAATATCACGGCCCAAGGTGGCATCTTGAAAATCAATAATTCTTCCCTGGCCTATTCCGGAATAATCACCATGGCGGGAGGAACGCTGGATTTCACCTCCGCCACTCTGGGGGCAAATGCCGTTCTGAACATGAACGGCACCGGCGTATTGAAAAACGCAGCCATTGACGGAGCCAAGCTAACCTATACGGAATCCGGATCCTCCTTTACCAAGGAAAATGTAACTTTCACTTCAGGCACCATTGACATCGGCGGCGCGCTTGACAGCCTGGTGGAGGGAGAACAGGGATACACGTTTGATTTAGGAAGCAACCTCGGCACGAATTTTACCGTTACGGGCTTAGAGACAGGGCAATATAGAATAGAAGGCAGCGTGCTGACGATAGAAGACGGGGCGATATCCAGCGTGACGTGGGTATCTGCGGGAGAAGGAGGGGAATTGGAAGAAACGGTCAAGAACGCCTTTACGCTGGCTCTTGGGGAGGGGAGTGCGGCCAACGTCAGCCTGGGATATCTGAACGGGACCCTGACGACCAGCGGGGACAAAGTCTATCAAATCACCAACACCGGCGGAACTAAAATCAACCTGTCCGGGGTATACAACAGCGGGGCGACCCTGCCGTCCGGCAACCTCAACTACCAGGGGGACATCTGGATGGACATCAACGGAGGAGCATTCGGCATCATCGCCGGAGGTGTCACCAATGAATGGGGCACCAACCTCCAGACCAGCACGCTGACTGGGGACACCCATGTGCAGATCTCTGGAAACGCCACGGCGGAACACGTCATCGGCGGGAACAACAAGGGAGCAAGCACTACCCTAACGGGAAACACCAACGTTACCGTCAAAGATAACGCCATCGTGGCGGGAGCCATCATCGGAGGAAGCACCTCCTCCCACAATGCCGTCACCACCATCACAGGAAACACGAGCGTCCTGGTCACCAACATCCAGCACAGCAACAGCGCGACCGTCAACCTGGGAGACTTCGGCAACGTCACAGCCCAAAACTTCATCACGGGCGGAAGCGCGTGGACGGCCAACCAGACTTCAGGAACGACCATCCAGGGCAGCACCTCGGTAACGATTAATGTAGGCGATGCGGAACTCTCCGGCACGGAAGGGCACAACAACTTCGTCAAAAACATCTATGGAGGCAGTTACGCAAACACAAAATCCGAGGGCAACGGAGCCGTACAAAAAGTGGAAGGAAACTCAAGCGTCTCCATCAGCGGAAAAGAAGGAATCACCTTCACGGGAGACATCATGGGCGGCTCCTTCTGGAACTGGGGCAACGGCACGACGCTGACCACCAACGGAAACACCAGCGTCTCCATTGACGGAGGTTCCACCTTCACGGGCAAAATCGTGGGCGGCTCCTGGAGAGGAAGCACGTGGACGGCGGAAGATCCCACAGCCCTGCCCGTCAGCATTGGCGGCAACATCACCGTCACCCTTGGACAGGGCACCTACCTGGGAGACATCTACGGGGCGGGCAACTGTGGCACGGTAGGAGGCGAAGTCCACGTCTCGCTGACGGGAGGAAGCATCTTTGGGGAGGAAGGAGAAGAAAGCGGCATCACCATCGGCGGAAGCGCAGGAGCGGCGGTAGAAGGAAACAGGACGCTGGAACTCAAGGGAACCTTTGGAACCGGGGACTTCCAAAACGTCACCTTCACCCGGTTTGATGAAATCAATATCGCGCAGGAAGAAACCTCGGCCACCATCTACGCGCTGACCGACAGCCCGGCCCTGACCAAAACGGGAGCGGGAACCCTGACACTCGGGGCGGACGCGGCAGGAGCGGAAACCATCCTTGACGGAACCACGGAAGGAATCACCATCTCGGAAGGCAGCCTGAACCTCTCCGGCGCCGGCGGCAGCCATATGAAAGGAACGTGGAACATCGCCTCCGGCTCCCGTCTCACCGGAGTCAGCGGAACCGTAACCGTAGGAGAAGGAGGCCTGGACGGACTGACCATCGCCCTGGGAACGGAAAACATCGGCCAGGACACGCAGGCGTCTGGCGCCGTCATCAGCAACGGCAGCGGAACGGGAAGCGACCCGAACCTGTCCATAAAGGGGGAAGGGCTGACGCTGGACCTGAGCAACGACGCCGTCGTCAACCTTCTGCTGGACCACAAAACCGACGACTCCTCCAGCTACCTGACCCTGACCAGCGGAACGCTGACCGTCGGCGACCTGGGCGACATCGCCTTCACTACCGACCTTCTGTCCAACTACGGCATCCGGGTCACCGGAACAGACGGAGGCAGCCTGGTGCTCAGCGGAGCGGCCACCGGCCTCTACCGCGTGCAGGAGGAAGGAGGAAACGCCCATGAAGTCAACTCCTATCAAACGCTCTCCGGCTACGCCGGCGTCGTCATCGGCGGCGGCCAGACCCTGACGGTCAACCTGGCCGGAGCCCCGGGCGAATCCGACGGACAGGGAGCTAAAATCAACAACCTGATGGGAGCCACGGGCAGCAGCCTGGTCGTCAACAACACCGGAGACGGCACGGCCGTCGTCATCCTCAACAACAAACAAATGACGACGGGAGAAGACGACATCGACCCGGCCGGCCAGGACACCGTCATGGGCGGCAGCATCACGGGAGGCAACAACGTCGCCTTCATCAAGGAAGGAACCGGGACGCTGACGGTCGGAGGAACGATGGACGTGGAAACCCTCGCCCTGCGTGAAGGAAACATCGTCCTCAACGGCGCGTCAAACACCCTGGACACCCTCACTCTGGAAGGAGGCGGCCTGACCATTAACGGCAACGCCGAAGTCGGAACCATCACCGGCACGGGAGCCGGAGGCTCCCTGACCATCCAGGGAACTCTCAACCTGACCGGAACAGGCGAAATAAACGACGGCTCCATCACCGGAACCGGCACCCTTCGCATCCAGGAAGGAGCGGAACTGGCCCTGGGCGGAGAAGCCCGGCTGGACGGAACCTCAGTCACCGCCGACGGCACGCTGGCCCTCTCCGGAACGGAATCCGGCACCATCAGCAGCCTCTCCGGCAGCGGCACCCTGTCCATGAACGGAGGCAGCCTCTCCATCTCCTCGGCAACAACCTCCTCCGGAACCTTCTCCGGCACGCTGGCAGGCAGCGGCACCCTGGACATCTCCGGGCAAGCCACCCAATACCTGCAAACCGGCAATAAGGACTACGACCTCGCCGTCCGTGACGGAGGCGTCCTGGTCCTGAAAGGCACCGCGGACGCCCCCACGCTGAACTACAACAGCATCACCGCCGGAAACAACGGCACCCTGCGTATTGAAGCCACCGGGGACGCCCAGGGCAGCGCCAACACCACGCTCAACGTGGAAAGCATCACCTTCCAGAACGGCTCCACGACGGAACTGATCTACAACTTCAACCAGGACGCCCCCTTTGGCGCCCCCATGCTGACGGCGGGCACCATCACCGTGCAGGACGGAGCCGGCTTCCTCCTCTCCAACATGGAAGGAAACGCCGCCATGAACGCGGGGAGCGACCTCCATGACGTCGTCCTGATGAGCGCCACCGGCAGCATCAGCGGCCTGGAAGACGGGCAGAGCCTCGCCGCCCGGATATCCGGCCTCTTCGCCGTCTACTACCAGGACGCCACACTGAGCCGCGACGGAAACGACATCCTGCTCAATGCCACACTCCGGCAGGAAAACCTCTTCGCCTCCGCGGCCGACACGTGGAACTCCGCCGCCGGAGCCAGCCTGCTCTGGGAAGCCCGCAAAAACCTGGACCCCGACTCCCAGCTGGCCCAATTCATGAACGGCGTCAGCACCATGATCAATGACGGCAACCTCTCCGGAGCCTCCCGCGCCATGGCGGCGGCGGCTGGGAGCACGGTCAACGCGCTGGGGACGGCACAGAGGGACGCCCTGCGCGACCAGATGGGCTGGATCAGGAACCGGACCACCCTCATGGGCGTCAACCCGGCCTACGTCAACGACGACCTCCCCC